>VOFH01002634.1_pt1 | contig 25872 bp, 49 predicted proteins | sample 5384091 | NCBI WGS metagenome assembly VOFH01 (sample SAMN12384727, study PRJNA508395) | human gut metagenome | isolation source: healthy gut G | host: Homo sapiens
CGATGTACTTCGTTCAGTTACGTATTACTCAGGATAATACGGCTTAATTTAATGCAAAGAAAAGGATCATCATGAAATTTCCGTCCCTGCATGAATATACATAATGGAAAATTACTTAGATCGTAGGAGGAAGCCTTTGGAAAGGATGCTGGGAAACCAGGCACAGGAGGAATTTTGTGTCAGAGCAGGATGCAGCTTTTTATGCTTCCTTGTATATAAAGAAAGACTGAAAGGAATATTCTGGGTTCTGAATACTTCCAGGCTACAAAGCCCAGACCATACTGGCCCCTTAGCGTATCCAGAGCGGTCTCTTCAAGATCAGGCAGCCTTGGACAATGCGGCAGATTATCTGCTGCTGGAATGGTCGTATGATCGTCACCTCCTATGTGTTCCATTGATGGCCGCATATTTCCTGGAAAATCTGGAGAGAGATGGTGAATTGCAATTCAGAGCACCTGTGTCCTTGATCTCAGCTGTCAGCAAAGAGGAATCATACTATATAGTCACAGACCGCTGGCAGAAATTTACAGAGGAAGAGAGTATCTCTGGAACTGATGATGGAAAGACTATACAGATTGCCTATTGCGATGAATTTCTCATGCAGTGGATGTGGAGGCAAAACAAAAAGGTATAGAAGTGCCCTGTAAAGTTGGCAGTGAATACAATGGAGCATGATCACTTACGCTGGCGGCGTTGGCAGCATGGAGGATATCAGACCCTCTAAAATGGCAGGCGGAAAACTGGATGTGATGACGGTAGGAAGTGCCCTGGATCTGTTCGGTGGCACCCTTAGAAAGATGAAGATTTATAAATGTTAAGAAAAAGATTCGTAATTTTTTTCAGAAATGATATTGTTTTTAGAGTAATGTGTTATAATATACCCATCAAACATACAAGGGATGGAAGCATGGAAATTCATTATCAGCGGAAAGAACATCACAGTGACAGACGGGCTTCGTACAGCAGTAGAGGATAAGCTCATTAAACTGGAAATTTTTGCTCTGGCACTGGAGTTGTCGTAACTCTTAGGTAGAAAAGAAGACAGAAAATCGAAGGTGACGATCGGTTAAAGGGCAGCATCATCCGTTCGAGCAGGTCAGCAACGATATGTATGCTTATCAATCGACCTTAAGAGGAAGTAATTGAACGTCAGCTCAGGAAATACAAAGAACAAGATCATTAGATAAGCAGCAGTCAGCTGCCAACTTCCAGAAAGCATATCTGGACAAGGATTATAGAAGGACGAAGAGGTTAAGATCATTCGTACCAAGAAATTCGATATCAAGCCTATGTATCCAGGAGATGCATGTGTCCAGATGGAACTTCTTGGACATAATTTCTTCGTATTCTGCAATGCAGAGACTGATCAGGTGAATGTAGTTTACAAGCGTAAAGGGGAATACCTACGGACTGATCAGGCCGGAGGATTAATAGAGATATATCCGTTTGAAAATAAAACAGGTGAATAGGAAGGGCATGTAGCAGAAAAAAACGAAGTTTTCACATGCCTGCTGACGGAGCAGCTGGAATTGGTTGGCACTGCTGCAGCTTCATCTGGCAGAAACGGATCAGTATCCTGTGACCAGATTTCGGATGATCCGTTCCTGATGAAAAAAGTGATAAAAATTTGAATTTTAAAGTAATTCTTCAGCAAGCTCCCTGGCGGATAGTACGCGGACAGGGAGCTTGCTATAAATCTCAATACTGTAGGCCAGAAAACCAGCTCCATTTTCCAATAGGAAGGTATGGAGTGTACGCCATCGGATGCAAGTAAGAACTCACAGAATTTCCGGTGATCCCTTCTCCATTAAGTTTGTGGCACTTTCCTTCATAGCCCAGATCCAGCGAAATCACAGGAGGACTTTAAAGGAAAGAAGCTCCTCTAGGTGCACGGAACTCTTCGGATAAAGAGATTCCAGGAGCAAATGAAGCGTCTGGATATCAGACCAATTTCCCTGTCATGCAAGGCACAGCCTGCAGAAATTTCCGCTGTGGCTGAGATTAAAAACAGCATATTTTCCCCTCAGGAAAAATGGTTTTCCCGGAAGTAGTCCGCTGGAAATCCAATTTCCGAAATCCATATTCTGTTTAGATCCATAACGCAAAAGCAGCCAGGCCAGGAGCAGATCCTTCTGGTCTTCGCTTGAACTAAAATACTGAACATATTCCCTGCGTGCAACAGGCAATAGAAAATCATCTGGTGAAGCTTAATTCGTTTGAAATTAAGTCTAGTTCCTGAAAAAGATAAATCATATAAAATTCTCCTAAAACACAAATAATTTGAGTGCTACGTTTTAGTATATCATTTTACTTTAATATATCATATGGGAGACATATTTTTGTTCATCAAATATTTATTGTTTTCCACGCCTTAAAAGTATTAAAACTGGTATATTGAAACAAAATAAATAATTTTAAATGAAATGAAATCAGATTTATATTACACAATATAGCATCTAAAAAGATAGACAGAATTATAAAAAGCTAAATGAACATGTTTCCTGCGCCCGGACATGCAGAAGTTAAGCGACGAAGAACTCAGAGGAAAAACAAGAGAATTTAAGAAACGTCTTGAAGAGGAGAGACACTGGATGATCTGCTTCCATGAGGCATTTGCGGTTGTACGTGAAGCAGGCAAGCGTGTTCTTGGTATGGAACATTATCGTGTTCAGCTTATCGGAGGAATTATTCTTCATCAGGGACGTATCGCAGAGATGAGAACAGGTGAAGGTAAAACACTTGTCGCCACACTTCCGTCATATTTAAATGCACTGGAAGGCAAAGGTGTGCATGTCGTAACAGTCAACGATTACCTGGCTAAACGAGATGCGGAAGAAATGGGAAAGATTCATGAGTTTCTTGGCCTGACAGTCGGTGTTGTTTTAAATGATATGAAGCAGGATGAGCGTCGTGCTGCATACAACTGTGATGTTACCTATGTTACGAACAACGAACTCGGTTTCGATTATCTGCGTGACAACATGGTCATCTATAAAGAACAGCTGGTACAGAGATCTGCACTGTATCATCGATCGATGAGGTCGACTCCATTCTCATCGACGAGGCACGTACCCCTCTGATCATTTCGGACAGAGCGGTAAGTCAACCAAGTTATATGAGGCCTGCGATATCCTTGCTCAGCAGTTGAGCGTGGTGAGGCCAGCCATGAGATGACCAAGATGGCAGCCATCATGGGTGAGGAGGTTATCGAGACCGGTGACTTCGTTGTAAATGAAAAGATAAGATCGTCAACCTTACAGAGCAGGGCGTGAATAAGGTTGAGAAGTTTTTAATATTGAGAATCTGGCTGATCCGGAAAATCTGGAGATCCAGCACAATATCATCCTTGCGCTTCGTGCACACAATCTGATGCACCGCGATCAGGATTACGTAGTAAAGGACGACGAGGTTATTATCGTCGATGAGTTTACCGGACGTATCATGCCGGGCCGCCGTTACTCCGATGGTCTGCATCAGGCAATCGAAGCGAAAGAACACGTTAAAGTAAGAAGAGAGAGTAAGACTCTGGCGACGATCACGTTCCAGAACTTCTTTAACAAATATGAGAAGAAGGCCGGTATGACCGGTACAGCTGTCACCGAGGAGCAGGAATTCCGTGACATCTACGCCATGGACGTTGTAGAGATTCCGACTAACAACCAGTTATACAGCGTAGACCTCGAAGATGCTGTATATATGACAAAAAAAGAAAAATTCAATGCAGTTGTTAAGGCTGTAGTAGAAGCCCATGCGAAACAGCAGCCTGTACTGGTCGGTACCATTACGATTGAAACTTCCGAGCTTCTCAGCCGTATGCTGAAGAGAAGGGAATCAAACATAATGTATTGAATGCGAAGTTCCATGAGCTGGAGGCAGAGATTGTCGCACAGGCTGGTCAGGCATCGGTGCTGTTACCATTGCGACCAACATGGCTGGACGTGGTACTGATATTAAGCTGGACGATGAGTCGAAGAGCTGCCGGTGGTTTGAAGATCATCGGTACAGAGCGTCATGAATCCAGACGTATTGACAATCAGCTCCGTGGACGTTCCGGACGTCAGGGAGACCCGGGAGAATCCCGTTTCTACATTTCCCTGGAAGATGACCTGATGCGTCTGTTCGGTTCAGAGAGACTGATGAAGATCTTCACATCTCTTGGTGTTGCGGAGAATGAACAGATTGAGCACAAGATGCTTTCCAAATGCAATTGAAAAGCTCAGGAGAAGATTGAGTTTAACAACTTCGGTATCCGTAAGAATCTTCTTGATTACGACCAGGTAAACAATGAACAGCGTGAGATCATCTACAAAGAACGTCGTCAGGTTCTCGACGGTGAGAATATGCGTGAAGCAATCTATAAGATGATCACAGATATCGTAGATAATGACAGACATGTGTTTCTCTGATGATGTAGATTCTGAAGAGTGGGATCTTAATGAATTTAACACTGTTCGATCCTCCGATCATCCCGATCCACCCGCTGACCGCAGAGAAGGTAAAAGGCCATAAGAAAGACGAGATGACAAGACATATTGTGAAGGAAGAGGCAGTGAAGCTCTATGAAGAAAAAGAAGCAGAGTTCCCGGAACCGGAGCAGCTTCGTGAATTAGAGCGAGTTGTACTTCTGAAATGCATTGACAGCAAGTGGATGGATCACATTGATGATAGATCTCGCCTCCACTAAAACCGCTCCTGAAATGCGCGGCTTGCGAATATACATTGCAAAATCGCTGGTTGCTGGAAAGGAAGAAAGAAACAGTAACGACAACAACGAGGTGGGGTGAAGTAGTTGGTATCCCGCAACTTTATTGTTTTTCTAATCTATCGTTGTCAAGAAAGTATCAGGGAAACCAATCACTCCCTCCCCCTTCGTTAAAAGTTCTTACCAACCAGCAAGTCCCAGCCAGTACACAGCATTTGGACAATGTGTATTACTCCAGCGAGCCATTTCAGGCGCGCTCTTAGCGTAAGGCGAAATCCAGCGCTTACGAAGACTTATGCGTGAGGGCTCTCCCGAACGCATTAGTCGCAGTTAGCGATTAGTTTGCTGGCGCGTTGCGCCGGCGAGTGAGTAAGACACATTGTCCAAATGCGTCCGCATTGAAGACCTTTTAATCCATTAAATAGCAATTATATTGTTGGCTTGGCGCGGTGCCAAATTGTTTTTTATAGGCCCGAGAAGGTGGATAGTCGGAGAAGCCGCTTAACTGGGGCCTTCAGGATGGGGGTGCTTCGGAAATTTTTGTGCGGGCGAGAAGAAGGCGCTTGCTAATGATGTAGTTGTGGATGGTGTAACCGGTTTCCTCCTTGAATTTCCGCATCATGTGATACTTGCTCAGGTAGTATTTCCGCGCAAGGGTTTCAATGGAAAGATCTTCAGTAAGGTTGTGGTTAATATAACGGAGAAGCTCTTCTATCTGGGAATCACTGCTGTAGGAGCGAGCGTCGTAAATGTACTGCTTTTCCAGAAAATGCGGTTTACATAAACCATGAACTGGGTAAAAGAGCTGAGCCAAGAAGCTCGCTTCCAAATTTTTCGTCTTTCAAGGCAGCTTCCAGTTCGTAGAGAAGCTGCTTTAATTTTTTCCTGAGAGTCAGAGTCCAGACGGATTAGATTGTAACTCCGGTCAATCGCCTTCTGAAAACAGCGGATCAGTTCTGTGGATTTGATGTCGTTGCGGATCCATAGTACAAAACGTTCGTATGGAACCGAAAAAATCAATTTCAGGTTTGTGGATGGCGTGACGGTTCACAAGGAGAATGTCCCAGGCTTCAGGTAGTAGGACTTTCCCTCAATGTGGTAGGCTGCCTTTCGAAAGAAAGATGATCACCTTTGTGAAAATCATGATAATGGTAAGAAAATTCTCGCTTGGTCTGGTCCTTGATGTGAAAAAGCCGGAAATCCTGCCCAGATAGCCGGTTTTTTCAGTAGGCTCATTGAAAGAATTCATATGTTATGGCTCCTGTTTTAACTATAGTGTATGGAACCGCAAACTTTGCTTGCAGTTATTACAAAGTTTGCGTAGCGTCATAATTCAATTCTGCGCTTGAAATATGACTTTATTATAAATGAAATACCGCATTTTTGCAATATATTTCGCAAGTTATTCTATGTACATGGGAAAAATAAACGCTATACTGATATATAAGATGTGATTTGAGAAAAAGATCACGGGCGCTTCTGTCAGAAAGGAATTGAAAACAATGAGAGACAGCATTATCATGACAAAATATCAGGGCTTTGGAAATGATTATCTGGTACTGGATGCGAAGAAAACCAGCTTCAGCTGCAGGGCAAAAGTTGCGCTTCTTTGCCAGCGGGGGTTCGGACTTGGAGCGGATGGTGTGCTTTACGGACCAGTTGACATTAACGGAAAAATGGGAATGCATATTTTTTAATTCCGATGGAAGTGAAGCTGCAATCAGTGGAAACGGTGTCTGTATTTTTGCAAAATATCTTATGGACAATGAGTATGTTACAGAGAAAAATTTGCCATTGAGACTTTATCCGGAACAATCGAAGTAGAGTGTCTGAATGCCAGAGCGACAGAGTTCCGCGTAAATATGGGCAAAAGCCTCTTTCCTTTCCAGAGAGATTCCGGTAACTGGCGAGGTGCGTGAGGTGAACGATGAGCCATTTACATTTAACAAGAAAGAATACAAGGCAACTTGTCTCACAGTAGGAAATCCACACTGCATTATTTTCATGGATCAGGTATCTCAAAAAAGTAAGAGAGTTGGGCCATATGTGGAAAATGCAGATGAGTTCCCGGAAAGAGTGAACCTGCAGATCTGCCGCCAGATTGATAAAGGAAATCTGGATATCGAGATCTGGGAGCGTGGCCTGGTTACACAAAAAGCTTCCGGTACAGGAGCCGTGCGGCAGCCATTGCAGCCTACCGAAAAGGTCTGATGGAAAACAGAATCAATGTAAACCAGCCAGGTGGTATGATCCAGATCGACATTAAAGAAGATGGAACTATTTTTATGACAGGAACTGTTGGATATATTGCAGAGATGAGCGTGGCTGAAAGCTTTTTCTCATAGAAAGAAAATATGGTGTATGGCGCATCCAAATGTGTCTGTGTAGCAAAACCTGTTCTAAACGTATTTGTGACCGCCAGAGGGCGCAAAATGCAGATATGGCAGAAAAGATAAATAAAAATGAAATTTAAAGGCTGCCAAAGGGAAATGCAGTATAATTTTTGTGCATCGCGTAGAAGGCGGTGCAGCAGATGAAAAATCAGACAAGTCAATATGGCAGTTACTTAATTTTCGATGTACGAGAATCCAGGTATAGAAGTAAGAAGACTTCCGTGCCTGGATTTTTTTTTGCTGCAAATGAGTGTGCTGTCTGTAAGCGATGTCATTATATCTGAAGAGAGGAAAGTATTTTTAAAATATGGAGACAGAATCAGCTTGTCGGTATACGGAAGCCCACTCTTGTTGATAAAAAAGTGCAATGTCTAAACTAAAAAAAGATAGACATTTCTAACGCGATTCTGTAAAATAAAAACAAAGGTTAGAAAATACTAATAATAGTTAAAATGAGGAGGAAGAGAATGGCTGACAAAAAGTTATTAAGAAAAATTGCTCCGATCATTATGAGTGCAGCTGTAGCGATGACCAGTTCACCGGTTGGAGTTATGGCAGAGGACTTTATTTCTGGTGAAGTGTCTGTTGAGGTTTCTGATGAGACTACATATGGTTCTGATGAGATTTCAGACGACTATGACGAATCATCAGAGGCTGACGATTCAGCAGATTTTGGTACAGACACAGAGGATGGTTTTTGAATCTGGAGAAGCCGCAGAAGAGGAGTCTGGATTTGAGGACGGCGAAACCGGAGACACAGAAGATGCTTTTTTAGCAGACACTGAGGGCGAAACCAACAATGAAGCGGGAGCTGTGAAAACAGTGGAGGATGGTCAGATCGTACTGATGAACATTCCCTATGAAGTTTTTTACAGATCTGAGTTGAAAAACAATGATGTAAAAAGTAGATGCATTTACATCCGCGACGAAAGCAAAACAAAGATGAGCGGCGTGATGAATGGAAATGCTGCTTATCATACAAGCGCGGAAGGAAATGAACTTGCAGGTGTTACTTTTCCGGTAAAAAGTGAATAAAGCTTCTGATTTGGAAAATTTTAAACAGATTACAGACAGCACTACTATAGAGATTACTACGAACATGAAAGGCCAGGTAAGTACTAATACATATACTGGTGCAGCGGCTCTTATTGCACAGCCAAGCTTTATCCTTATTATGTTCCGGCAGAAACTCCTGCATATTACAAGGAAATGAGCGTAGATGAGAACGAAAATATTTCTTTTGGCGCTGTTCAGGAATGTCCGAACAGAATGTTAGTGTGAATGCTGAATTAAAGCTTAATTCCAAATATGGAGATTATCAGCTTGAGCTGGATGAGACAGCAGTAAAGGCAGTAGTAAATGCATCTAATGGTGATAAGATTTATGGTGTAATCATCAATACAACAGACGGAACCACTTATGCACTCCGTCATCTTGAGAATATCTGGAAAGGAAAAGAACTTGCATGGAGCACCGGCTTTACAACAGAATCTCACGGTTGCCCAATAAGCTCTGACCACTACAAATCCATGATGGGAAAAACTATTTCCAGCGTAACGTACTATACGGATAAGGGGGAAATTAATTTTGATATTCCAGATACTTATGTTCCGGTAAAAAACAGGTGTCAGTGCAACCGTTGACAACATCAAGGTAACAGATGCAGAGGTTAAAGTTGAATTATCTGAAGCACTTCCATCTGATTATTCAAAGAAATATGCAGTTGATGATGTGGAAGCAGCGACAACAGAGACAGGGAGTAAAGGTTACAAATCTTACACCTGGAACACATACTCTGACAATTTCCGATGCAAATGGAAAATATGCTCCTGTCAGCGCTACTTTTACAGCAACAACAGATACTGTAATGGCTTCCTATGATGAGTATGAAGGGAAAACTGGTTGCTGCGGCAGATATTACCGCTGAGCAGTTTGTTGCATTTACCAAAACAGTTTCAAAAGTAAAAATTGGTGACCAAGAGTATGCTGGAAAACGGAAAAAATTGCTGTGAAGATTGTTCAGGAGGATGGAACTCTTGATTATTCTAAAACAGCTGTAAACGATGGAGATACAGTAGTTGTGAAGTGCTGCCGGATACCCAGATGTAACATTTGTTTACAACGAAAACGTATATGTATACGCAGGTCTTCATGGGCTGGAGTACTGGGCTTCCGAGGATGTATACAATGCAGGCTCCACCGCTTTTCTGAAGAAAAAAGACAGAAGAGGTGAGTAGATGGAGCATTTGATGCTGTAACAAGAGCAACTGCAAACCATGGCCTTCACAGAGGAAGCTTCCAGGCAATCGCGGTTCTAATGGAAAAACAGTTTCCCACTGGAGCGCAGACGGAAAAACAGTTTATTATGCCAATGGAACATCAGAAGTATTTAACCGGAACAATGTAACCGGATATACCGTAACTGGACTGAAATATGTACCGGTTGAGATTAAGAGCTGACCTTGCTGCTTTTGCAGAAAGCCATGCAATTGTAAAAAATGGCGGACAGCTGATCGGCGGTTATGGCGAGAAAGAACTGAAATCCTATGAAGCTGTTGCAAATGTAACTGCAAATACAAATGGTTTGAAAAAAAGTTACAAAAGCTGAAGACGGAAGCTTTGTAATCGGAGCAAGACAGAACGGAACTGAGTCTGGTATCAAAGATGCAGAGCTGAAAGTGGCAGACAGGAATTACAGCAACTGTAAAACCTGGAAATGGTTCTTATGGTGAGTTCCTGAGAGTTGACCTGACTGGAAACTATGGCGATCTTGGTGCACATATGCAGTCTGTTGAGTGGGCATATTATGGAAATGATTCCACTTATACAAACAGACTTGCAAACTATGGAACAAAATTTGCAGCTGATAACTGGATGCATAAAATGATGGGTATCCAGCTTGGTCTTACAGAATCTGGAAGATGCAAGCTTCCGAAGGAACTGACGGAACTGGTTACTGGATCCTTACTGTTCATGCCCTTGGATACCAGGATTACGTTGTAAAATTCCAGGCAACAGCTGAGAATATTGCAAAACCTGCAGGTGATGCAGATTCCACGCCACTGGAAAACATTATCGCAGAAGCAAAAAGCCCTGAACGAGGCTGATTATACTCCAGAGAGCTGGGCTGCTGCAAAGACAGCATTGCAAATGAGCTTGAAGAGTGCGAGGAAATGCTTGCAAATATTAAGAATCAGACAACTTATGGCGTAGAAGAGCAGATCGGACATTTAAGAGAAGCTCTTAACATGCTTGTAAAAGCCCGGCTCCAACCGCAACACCGGCACAGCCGACTGCAACACCAGCCCCGGCGCAGCCGACCGCAACACCGGACCCCCTTGCACAGCCAACTGTAGCACCTACACAGCCAACTGCAACTCCGGCACCGACTGTAGCACCGGCCAAAGGAATTACAGCAACTGCAAAGCTTCCACAATTTACACCAAAGGAAAAACCTCTACAACCATTACTGTTGTAAAAATGATGTAACTGGAAAAGTTAAATTTACATCCAGCAATAAGAAAGTAGCGACTGTTTCCTCCAAAGGCGTTGTAAAAGCGAAAAAAAGCGGGAAAGACAACCATTACTGTAAAGGTTGGAAATTACACTAAGAAGGTAGTAATCAGGTTAAGAAACCTTCTCTGAAGCTTGCAAAATCTTCTGCAACAATCAAGAAAGGCAAAACAGTAAAAATCAAAAGCAACCGCAACATCATCCGGAAAAAGTAACATATAAGTCCAGCAAAGAAAGTAGCGACTGTTACTGCAAAAGGTGTTGTAAAAGGTAAGAAAAAGAATACTACAACCATCACTGTTACAAGTAATGGAGTATCTAAGAAATTCAAAGTAAAAGTAAAATAATGATTACAAAGCTTTTACGATAACAAATAATACTTGTGCAAAAAAACAAGGCAAAGGAACGGGGGCCGTTTTAACAGCCCTGCTTTTTGCTTGTAAAAAGAAACTTATTTTTGCTACATATTTTAACAGGAGACAGCATGAAAAACGAGACAGTGATAAGAATCCTTTTGAAAAAAAGAATCTGGTGAAACTTGCTCCGGCAGCAGTGGTTATTGCTGCTGTGGCTGCAGCAGGTGCTCAGGCTGGCAACAGTGGAAAGAAGTGACTGCTGGAAACCCAGAGGTTGTAAAATCCCAGGATCTGGAATCGCTTTTGAAAACAGCCTATTCCTATGAGACAGCAGATGACGAGGCAGAAGAGGAGTCTGCTGAAAACAGGCAAAAACACATCATCAGCTTCTTCAAAGAAAAAACTTCCAAAATTTCAAAGAAAAAAATGGTATAAAAAAGGAAGCTCAAAGACCCTTCCAGTAAAACGGCTGCATCTTCAGGGGTAGGTCAGGGCTCCACCACTACACCAACTACAGAAGTTCCGGAAGGCGGCTATAAAGATGGGAACTTACCAGGGCAGCAGTACTGGCTTTTGGGAATGATTACCGTACAGGTAACTGTATCAGGTGGGAAAATCACAGCTGTTGATATATTGAGTGCCTCTGGAGAAACAGGCTCTTATTTTGCCTCCCACAGGGGGCGTTGTAAAGTAAGGTTTTATCAAGCCAGTCCCCGAATGTGGATGCAGTCATGGTGCAACTGACTCCTCAAACGGAATTATCCAGGCAGTACAGCATGCCCACAGGCAGGAAACAGTGCTTCTGCCACACCAACTCCACCGCCCACGCCAAAACCTGCAAAGAAACCGAAGAAAGATACTTCTGTCAGCTATAAAGATGGCGTATGAGGGACAAAGGCAGAAAGGCTTTGATGGAACCGTAACGGTAAAGGTTACAATAAAAATGGAAAAATCAAAAAAATAAGCAACACAAATACAGATACACCTGAATTTTTAATAAAAGCATGGAAAACAATCAAGTCAAATGATTTTCAGACAGTACTTCTGAAATTGATACTGTAAAGTGGGGCAACATTTTTCTTCAAATGGAATTCTCGGAGCTTTATCCCAGGCTCTTTCAAAAGGCTGATCAATCAGAACTACAGACTCAAAGGAAGAAGATATAACTCAACCCCCGACTACTGTACCTGATGAAACTGTAACACCAATTCCAACGGAGATTCCACAGCCTACCAAGACTCCGGATAATCCGTCAGATGAGCAGCCGGTTGTAAATCTTTTGAAAGATGGCACCTATACAGGGTCTGCAATGGGATATTCGGACAGGTTAACATAACACTGACGATTAAAGATGGAAAAATTACGGAAAGTAACAAATACAAACTCAGATACCCGAAGCTTTTTTCAATAAGGCATGGAGATCCATACAGCCTAAAATACTGGAAAAGCAGAGTACAGAAGGAATTGACACTGTAAGTGGTGCAACATTTTCTTCTATGGGAATTCTGGATGCGTCTAAAATAGCACTGGAGCAAGCAAAAAATACAGAGGTACAACCTTCTGTAACGCCGGAACCCACTGAGGTGCCGAATCCCACAAATACGCCAAAGCCGACTTCTGTTCCAGAACCAACGACTGCGCCGGAGCCTACAGCTGTACCAGAGCCTACTGAAGCGCCTGCGCCAACTTCTGCGCCGGAACCGACGGATACACCGGAGAATTCTGTGACGCCGGAACCGACATACGCCAGAACCCACGCCTGTGCCTGCTGGTGCATATACAGATGGAACCTACACTGGCATTGGAGAAGGCAATGACGGACCAGACAGTGTACAGGTTACCGTAACAATATCGGAGGACAGATTGTGGGAGCAACTTATTTTTCCTATGATGATGAAGAATATGCAGATACAGCCTGGGAGGAATTCTTGGACAGGTTATGGGAAAGCAGTCCGCAGACAGTGTAGATACAGTATCTGGATGCACATATTCCTCCCCAGGGATTTATTCAGGCATTTAGAAATGCATTAAATCAGGCAAAAGGAGATAACCCATGAAATACCAGAGTTTTATTATGAGTTTTATGTCTGCTTCTGATCGTTGGTGTCGTTCTTGGCTACAACTCCATGCAGAAAAAGATAGTGATACCGAAAAAAGACCAGCAGATCGCCAGTCTGACAACCAGAGTGGAGGCCTTGGAAAAACAGCAGGATGAGATATTAAGTGCCCTTGAAAGGCAGCAAAAGCGCAGGAAGAGGCGAAGAAAAGGCAGAAGAGAAGCGAAGAATCAGAAAGCCCAGACGGAAGAAGCGGCTTCGGGGATGCTTCGAGGACGCGAAAAAAGATGACAAAATACAGATGAGACAGAGGCTGAGGACGCTTCTTCTGAGGAAGAAAGTGGAAGATCTTGTCTACAAAACGGAACCTACACAGGAGACGGCCAGGGGCTTTGGCGGCAATATCCAGGTTCAGGTTTACACAATTTTGAAAATGACACGATTTCAGACATTCAGGTGGTAAGTGCACCAGGCGAAGACTCTGCATACCTTTCCCAGGGACAGGGCGTGGTCAGTACCATTCTGGCTGCCCAGAGTACAGATGTTGACACCATTTCCGAGCAACCTTCAGTTCCACTGGAATTATCAACGCTGTAAATGATGCACTTGAAAGGCGGAAAATCAATGAAAAGAGACAGAGAAAATCCGGCTGATCCGTGCCGGCATCCAGCTTTTCTGTTTTTTGCTCCGGCACTTTTTTCCCACAGCATTCCGCAGGTGTGAAGTCCGTTTTCAGGCAATCAGCACATCAAAGCAATCAGCTTGATTCCTTTCTGGATGTGACTGCCGTGCTGCTGGTGGTAACCTGCCTGTTCGGACGGCATTTCTGCCGGATATGCCTGCGCATTTGGTTCCCTTTGGGGATGCATTGTACGAGCTGACTGTGTTTATCCGCCAGAAGCTGTTTTTTTCATAAAAAGGCCGTCACGGATACTCAGAAAAACCATCCGGCATTTTGCAGAAGGTGAAATATATCTGGCTTCTGGTGCTTCTTGTATCTATCCTTACCGGCTGGTACAGCAAGCTTCAGGGCATGAGCCCCTGGGATGTGTTTTCCATGCTCACCGCTGGCAGACTTCCCGGTGCTGCTTACAAGGTGGGGGTTGTGCTGCTGATTCTGCTCCATGATCGGAATGTGCACTCAGAAAGATTTTTCTGCCAGTTCCTCTGCCCAATGGGCGCAATTTTTGCTATAATGCCTATAGCGCCCTCTGCGCTGTTCAACCGTGACAGCGGCACCTGTCCAGCGAAATGCGGAGCCTGCAAAAAGCGCTGTCCTGCTCATCTGGACATTGACGGTGATACCCCTCTCTCAGGAGAATGTATCTGCTGCCACGCCTGCCGGGGGAATCTGCCCGAAGAGGAACATCCGGATCGGGGTTCCGAAGGCGAAAGATGAGAGTTTTTTTATGCTATAGGAAATTCCGTTGGAATTCCCTATAGCATAAAAGACCTGACGGGCAGGATCGCACTGCGGCGGAAAGGTAGATGTCGCTTATAGCGACCCGCCGCAGGCGGAGAATCCTGCAAAGCAGGATTCTTTCTTGAACACGCGCTGGAAAAGATGGGCGAAAGCTATTGGAAAATAAGAGAAAATAAAATCAGAAAGAACAGGATATGAGTAAAAAAAGAAGTAAAGTAAGATTTCAGAATGAAGTCGATTTAATTAAGGTACATTATAAAAAGCAGTCCAGAGGTCAATCACTTACCTGCTTGGATATGTTTAATGGGAGAAGGAATTTGAGAAAGAGAAGTGTGGCAGGAATCCTCTGCAGCAGCCTGCTTCTCACTGTCATTTCCGCAACAGTACTGGGAAAAACAACTACAGTTGTTTATGCATCTGACATATAGAAAAATACACCAACGCAGATTTCGCAATGGACACGGTAGTTTCCGAAACCCTTTATACCTCAGGCAAGGACATCAACACTCAGATTGGCGAAAAGCTCCGCGAAATGGAAACCACCCTCCTTTCTGGACAGAGGAAAACTCCCAGATTTCCCAGCTGAACAATGCTGAGGGCAAGACCATGGAAGTCTCTGATGATCTTGTCGCCGACCTTGAGAAAATCCGCCAACTGTCCCAGGATTCCGACGGTGTTTTTGACCCCCACCTTTGGAAAGATCATCCGCCTGTGGAACATTGACGGCGAGAATCCTCATGTCCCGGACCAGTCCGAAATTGACACTCTTCTTCCCTGAAGTGGGCTACGAGAAAATTCAGGTGGACGGAAACAATGTAACCCTTCTTGATGGCTGTACCCTGGATCTTGGTGCTGTTGGAAAAAGGCATGGGCTGTGACCAGATCATGGATTACCTGCAAACCCAGCCAGACGTCGTCGGTATGATCCCTGAACCTTGGCGGCAGCAGTGTCATGACCTACGGCGAAAAGCCCGACGGCTCCTCCTGAAAGTAGCCCTTACCGATCCCCGTGACACGGAAGGCGACTATCTTGAGCCATCACCCCCGACGCCAACCAGTTCCTTTTCCACCTCCGGCGACTACGAAAAAACTTCATAGAAGATGGAATTCGCTACCACCACATTCTGGATCCAAAGACCGGCTATCCTGTACAGAACGGTCTCACCTCCGTCACCATCGTCTGCGACCAGGGGTTACCTGGCCGACGGCCTCTCCACTGCCTGCTTCGTCCCGGTCTGACGCCGCGAAACCTCTTTTAGAGAAATATGATGCAGAAGCCGTATTCGTAGATGAAGACAAAATGTGTATGTGACAAGTGGATTGATGGATAAATTCGAATTAATGAAAGACGGATACACAGTAAACGAAGCGTAAGTTGTCCATGATAGATTCATAGAAAATGATAGCTTACGGAATAACGAAAAGAGCTCCAGAGGATAGTCAAAAACTCGTCAGGGGAGCTCTTTTTCAATCAACAGCATTTGGGCTGAATATATTCTAAGCAGGGGCATTCAAGGCGCGCCTTAATGGAGCGGAGATCCATCGCTTACGAAGACTTAACATCGAAGGCTCTCCTGAGATGTTTAGTCGCAGTTAGCAGTTAGCTCCGCGGAATGTTGCGCCTCCCCGCGTGGAATATATTCACCAGATGCGTACGGTAACAACATATTACGGAATCCTCTTAAGCACTTCTTCGTCAGCACCCAATCAGCAGTCTGGTTGAATTAGACCAGTTCAAAACAACATTGACTTATACAGAACCATTAGTGGAAGTGATTCACTTTTGACCTCGCTAACAAAGAGCAGAAGATCGAAGAATTAGAGCGCAAAATGGAAGCGCCTGATTTCTGGGACAATGCAGAAGTTTCCCAGAAGAAAATGAAAAGAATTAAAAGCATGAAAGATGACATGGAGACCTATCAGAATCTGGTCACAGATGGAAGATATGGAACCATGATCGAGATGGGATATGAGGAGAACGATCCTGCACTGATTCCTGAGATTCAGGAAATGCTGGATGAGTTTCAGAAGGATTTTGAAAGTATTCGTGAAAACACTTGTTTTCAGGAGAATATGACAGTGAAAATGCCATTGTGACCCTGAATGCAGGTGCCAGGCGGAACAGAGGCCTGTGACTGGTGCGGTATGCTTTACCGTATGTACAGCCGCTGGGCTCTGACCCAAAGGGATTTACAATGGAAGTTCTGGATGATCTGGACGGCGATGAGGCAGGTATCAAATCTGTTACTTTCCAGGTAAACGGACCAAATGCTTACGGTTATCTGAATCAGAGAAGGGAGGTCACCGTCCTGGGGCGATTTCTCCTTTCAATGCAGCAGGTAAGCGCCAGACATCTTTTGTATCCTGTGATGTTATGCCGGATATCAAGAAGGATCTGGATGTAGAGATCAATGACGATGAGATCCGTATTGATACTTATCGAAGCAGTGGTGCCGGCGGTCAGCATATCAACAAGACATCATCTGCCATCCGTATCACACATTATCCTACCGGAATCGTGGTACAGTGTCAGAATGAGCGTTCCCAGCACATGAATAAAGATAAAGGCTATGCAGATGGTGAAAGCGAAGTTATATCTTCTCAAGCAGCAGGAGGCAGAGCCAAACTCTCCGGAATCCGAGGCGAGGTAACGGATATCGGATGGGGCAATCAGATCAGATCTTACGTTATGCAGCCATATACGATGGTCAAAGACCACAGAACCAATGAAGAAACCGGTAATGTGGATGCCGTCCTGGATGAGACATTGATCCATTCATTAATGCATATCTGAAATGGATCGCTCTGTGCGAAGCAGACAGTCAGTAATCCAGCGTGTGCGGATAACGGCTTTAAAATCAGTTTCAGAGGCGACAAAAAATTTTGCTATGGGCTTAGCATAATATATCCCTCTTGTGAAATATTGAAATCCTTTTGTGGATTTATAAGAAAGGATATGCTTTATTTTCCCATAACAGTGTTAATGTGACGGATATACACAGCTGTAAAAGTGGATTAAGGACTCAACAGGAAAGGAAGATTGCAAATGGAAAAAAACAACAGAGAAAAAAAATATTTTGTAGTGAGGGAACGAGCAGTTCCGGAAGTCCTGCTGAAGGTGGTGGAGGCAAAGAAGCCTGACCTTGATTCAAGGCAGGGCACAGACTGTGCAGGATGCAGCAGAACAGACCGGAATCAGTCGAAGCTCCTTTTTATAAATATAAAGGATGATATTTTTCCTTTTCACGAAGAGCCAAGGGAAAGACGATCACCTTTATTATCCAGATGGACGATGAACCAGGATTTTATCTGTAGTACTTCAGACCATTGCACATTTTCATGGAAATATTCTCCTGATTCATCAGAGTATTCCAATCAATGGAATTGCAACTCACACTCAGTGTAGATATTCTTCAGGGAGGGAGATGCAGAGGCCATGGTGAAGAAATCGAAAGATGGAAGGAATTCATTATCTGAAAATCCTTGGAAGAGAATAGAAAAACAGGAGGAAGATATGTTAAATATTGCGGTATTAGGATATGGCACAGTTGGAAGCGGTGTATTTGAGGTTATCCGCATGAAAACCACGAAAGCATTAATAAAGGGCAGGTCAGGAGATCAATATCAAATATGTTCTCGACCTCAGAGATTTTCGGGAGATCCGGTACAGGAAGTTCTGGTACATGATTATGAGATCATTGCCAACGATCCGAAGTAGACATTGTAGTAGAAGTTATGGGCGGTATTGAACCGGCATATACCTTTGTAAAAAGAGCACTGGAATCAGGAAAAAGAATGTCTGCACTTCCAATAAGGCTCTGGTTGCAAAGCATGGCCGAGAGCTGATGGATATTGCAAAGGAAAAGAGCATTAACTTCTTATTTGAAGCAAGCTGTGGCGGCGGAATCCCGATCATTCGAGCACTTAACGGATCTCTGACAGCAGATGAAGTCGATGAGATCACAGGAATCCTTAACGGAACTACCAACTACATGATGTACAAGATGGCAACAGAAGGTTCTGATTTTGATGTGGTTCTTAAAGAAGCACAGCAGAAGGGTTATGCAGAGGCAGATCCTACCGCCGACGTGGAAGGATACGATGCATGCCGTAAGATCGCAATCCTTTCCTCTCTTGCATACGGATATTTCTTGATTATGAAGATATTTATACAGAGGGAATCACAAAGATCACACTTGAAGATATGGAGTATGCTGCGAAGCTTGGCAGAACCATCAAACTTCTTGGAACTAGCCGAGAAACTGGGAGGGACCTTCACGCACTGGTAGCACCGTTCCTTGTTGGACAGAATAAGCCCCTTTACAGTGTAAAATGATGTGTTTAATGCAGTATTTGTACATGGAAACATGCTTGGAGATGCCATGTTCTATGGAAGTGGAGCAGGAAAGCTTCCTACTGCCAAGTGCAGTTGTGGCAGATGTTGTGAGGCAAAAAGAATCTTCATGAAACCATTGCAACAAACTGGTCAAATGAATGAGATGACCCGATGGAGGAGACAGAGGAATGTTTTCGTCACTGTGTGAAGGTGTGACAGGATGCTCAGGCGGATAAGGTTTTTGCAAAGGTTCAGGCTGTTAAAGCCGGATTCTCTTCAGATGAATTCGGTTTTATTACCAGACTGCATGACAACAGTACAAAGCGCGTGTGAATAGCGCTTGGAAAATGTTCTGGGCATGAACTGAAAGGATAACATGAAACCGCGCAATCAGATCCGTGAAAGTTTCGCAGATAAAATCGTATTCAGCGGAAAGGAAAAACAATGTTGATTGTCAAAAGAAATTTGGCGGTACATCGGTTGCAAATAAAGAACGTATCTTTAATGTTGCCAACCGCTGTATAGAAGAGTACAGAAAAGGAAAATGACGTGGTTGTCGTTCTGTCCGCAATGGGGAAATATACGGATGAACTGATCACTATGGCTCATGATGTCAATGAGAAAACCACCGAAGCGTGAGATGGATATGCTCTTTACGATTGGAGAACAGATGTCTGTTGCACTGATGGCAATGGCGATGGATAAACTGGGAGTTCCTGCGGTTTCCCTGAATGCTTTTCAGGTTTCCATGCATACGACAAGCAGTCATGGAAATGCACGTTTAAAAAGAATTGACACAGAGCGTATCAGCCGTGAGCTGGATGCCCGCAGGATTGTAATAGTTACTGGCTTCCAGGGAGTTGACAAGTATGATGATTATACGACTCTTGGAAGGCGGTTCTGACACAACAGCGGTTGCTCTTGCGGCTGCTCTTCATGCAGATGCCTGTGAAATCTATACAGATGTAGATGGAGTTTACACAGCAGATCCACGTAAGGTTCCGAAAGCCCGTAAGCTCAAAGAGATCACTTACGATGAAATGCTGGACCTGGCGACTCGGGGCAGGTGTGCTTACAACCGTTCTGCGGAGATGGCGAAAAAATATGGCGTACCGCTGGTGGTACGTCCAGTCTGAATAACAGTGAAGGAACTGTCGTAAAGGAGGAAGTAACAGTGGAAAGAATGTTGATCAGCGGTGTTGCGCTGGATACAGACGCTGTGAGGATCGCAGTACGGACTCTCGTGATGGCCTGGTGTTGCATTTAAGGTATTTGATACCCTTGCGAAGAAAGAATATTAATGTAGATGTGATCCTGCAGTCTATCGGACGCAGAACAAAGGACATTTATTTTTACCGTAAATATGATGATCTGATGATGCAGTTGTACTCTGGAGGAGAGCCAGGAGCGCCTTTTGGCTTGGCGAGCCACCTGAGCGCAATATCGCTGCTTTCCATTGTTGGCTCCGGTATGCTCAGCAATCCTGGCGTGGCTGCCAAGATGTTTGAGAGCCTTTACAATGAAGGCGTAAACATTAATATGATCTCCACATCTGAAATCCGTATTACCGTCCTTATCAACGAAAAAGACGGAATCCGGGCTATGAATGCAGTACACGATGCTTTCGGCCTTGCCGACTGATCAAATATACATTCTAAGGAGGAATTTCTGTATGAAAAGAAAAGTATTGGGAGTGCTTTTTACAGCAATGTGCCTGTGTGCGGTTCCGTCCGCGGCTTATGCAGAGGCACAGGAAGCCGAAACTACAGAGGCAGCAGGAGAGGCTGCTGATGAGCCTGAGGCTGGTGCAGAAACGGTTACAGAGCTGCTGTCCGACAGCCTGTACGATTTTCAGGCGAAGATCGGGGATAAGGTTTACCAGTTCCCTATGTATTACCAGGATTTTGCAGCAGACTGGACACTTGGCAAGAACGAGGACCCGGAGATGGGCGTTGGAACCACCCTATGGTTCCATCAGTTTTTACAAAGGGGACGACCGCGTTTCGCAGATGTGATCAATCTGGAATCAACCAGCTGCCATTAAACCAGTGTCTGGTAGCAGGAATTGATATTGATGCAAGCTATGATTTTGATGTGGCGGCTACTCCTGTAGAACTGCCTGGCGGAATCGTAATGGAAAATCCATTTTGATGATATCAAAGCTGCTTGTGGTGATCCAAGCGATACTTACGAGGGAGAACTGTATACCAAGTATTCCTACTCGAAAGATTATTACGAGGAAGTTCATTTCTATGTGTATATAAGGATGACAATACTTGAAGCAGGTAGATATGCGTAACTTCGTAGAGCCAGAAGGATATGACAAGGGAAGTGTAAGCGAGGAAGTTCCAGAAATCGTATCTTCCTATACCGCTCCTACTGAGCTGGGAGATGATCTGCTGGCTCCACAGTTGGAATTCTGCAGGAGATCTTTATTCCTTCCGGCTCCGGTGTCTGCATTCCTTGAGAATGGCTGGGAGCTTCAGGATGTGGGAAGATGGCGCTTATGTGGCTGGCCGGGATCTGGAATTTGTAGACATGATGAAGAATAACCAGAGTGTGCATTTCAGTAAGTTTACAATTTTTTACCCAGGATGCAACTGCCATCGAGAACTGTTTTGTACGGGAGCTTGAGGTAGGCAATTACGACAGTGATGCTCTTTTACCTCTTACTCTTTCCGGTGGATTTACCCTGGGTGCGAAGAAGGCGGACCTGATCGCAGCTGCAGAGGAAAAGGCTATGTGTGTGATGAGGACGGAGATTACCTGAATATTTATAAGACTGCAGATACCAAGATTGACAACCGGGCACAGTTCTGGTTTAACAAGGATGAGGATCCGACAGTGGCAAGTGTTGCGTACAGAAAATGAAATTCTTCCAGAATAAGGGAGAACCCGATCTGGAGGTTTTGCAAAAATTAGTAACAGGAGGGAAATATGAGCGACTATAGGATCATTGCTGTTCCACAGCAGACCTTACGAAAGAACATTTTTGAGAAAGAAATATTTCCTATATCTGCTTTCATTATGAACTAAATGGAAAAGAATATGCAGATGATCTGGGACAGTCTATGCCATTTGACCAATTTTATAAGGCCATGCAGGATGGTGCATCCACCAAGACTTCCCCAGGTAAAATGCAGATGAATTCGGAAGAATATTTCGAAGGATTTCTGAAAGAGGGAAAGATGTGCCCATGTCTGCCTGTCTTCAGGAATTTCTGGCGTTATCAATTCAGCTAACGTTGCAAAAGCGGATCTTGAGGAAAAATATCCGGGGCGTAAGATCCTGGTGGTGGATTCTCTGGGAGCATCCTCCGATATGGGCTTTTATGGATAAACTTGCAGACCTTTCGGGATGAGGGCAGACCCATTGAGTGAGGTTCATGCCTGGGTCGGAGGAACACAAGCTGAACCTGCATCACTGGTTTTTTTTCCACAGATCTTTACGTTTTATATCAGAGGAGGCCGTATTTCCAAGGCCAGCGGCTTTTCTCGGCACGATGCTGAATATCTGCCCGTTATTGAATATGGATGATCAGGGAAAAAACTGATCCCAAGATTTAAGATCCGTACCAAGAAAAGGTGATCCTGGCTGTTGTAGACAAAATGGAAGAGTACGCTGAGGGCGTGATTTGACTATAGTGGGAAATGTTATATTTCCCAGTCCGCATGTATAGAGGATGCCAGGGAAGTGGCAAGGCTGGTGGAAGAGCGTTTCCCGAAATTAAATGGGAAGGTTGAGATCAATAACATCGGAACTACCATCGGAAGCCATACAGGTCCTGGTACGGTAGCAGTGTTTTTCTGGGAAAAACAAGAGAACGGCGTAATTAAAAAAATTACAGATGTCAGATGGAAAATGCTATATTGGGAACAACTGGCATGGTTTAATGGAGCAAAAAGTGAAAACAGCGAAATGGTGCTGCAATATATCTGGCCGGGATGCATCAGAATCCCGGCCTGCTGTTTCACTGCAAAGGAGAATGATGATTATGAAAAAGAAGTACGAAGGAAATCAAACTGCAGGCAAAAAAGGCATTGCAGGGACATGTTGGAACTGTGATCCTTGGGCTCTGGCAGTGTATGGTCTGAATACTTTAGGAACAATCCTTTCTACCAATTTATTTTCTGGCACATCCGCGCTGGATCTGGTTCTCAGTGAAGTATTTATGCTGGTGGTGTCACTGATCGTGGGGATCATTTCCGCTGGTCTGGGGTATATGCTTTTGAATATTTCCAGGGAAAGGAGTTTTCTCTGGGAGATCTGGGCTACTTTTTTCAAAAACCAGCCAGACAGGGTGATCGTTGCAGGCTTTTGTGCTGGCGCTGATCCAGCTGGTCACAGCAATCCCTTACTATTATGTGAGCTTTACCACAGATCCGGACTGACTGTGGATTCCCAGATCCAGTGGCTTTCCATGACTCTGGGACTGTTGGCTGTAAGCACTTTGCTGAATTTTCTTATTTCCTCCCATTTGCCATGACCTACTTTCATGGCGGATGACAGAGCTTGGAGGAATCCAGGCACTGGAAAGAGAGCGCAAGGCTGATGAAGGGAAATATCTGAGATATGTGAAGCTGAATCTCAGCTTTATCCCGCTTTTGTTATTATCTGTGTTCACGTTCTATATTGCACTTTTCTGGATCATGCTCTTATATGGAAATGTCCATGGTGGCATTTTTACCGGGATCTGGATGGGGAACTGGACTACAGACTGCCAGAGATGGAACTGCTGGACGGCGGCTTTTATAACTGACCAATGATTCTGGAAACGGATATGATACAGAAAAATAATGACGGTTACAGAAATTAGAAATACAAGCAACAAGAGGAGATTGAAAATGGATATTTTACAGGTAATCACCCAGGAACTTGGGGTGCAGAAATGGCAGGTGCAGAAGTTGCTGTTAAATTGATCGATGAGGGAAACACCATCCCTTTTATTTCACGATATAGAAAAGAAGCTACTGGAACTTAAATGATGAGCAGTTCGTAACCTGAACGAGACTGACTTATCTTCTCGAAATCTGGAAGACAAGAAGAATCAGGTTCTTTCCAGCATTGAGGACCAGGGAAAACTGACAGAAGAGCTGAAAGCACAGATCCGGCAGCACAGACACCTGGTAGTGGTAGAGGATCTTTATCGTCCGTACCGTCCGAAGAGACGTACCAGGGCAACATTGCCAAGGAAAAGGTCTGGAGCCGCTGGCAAACATTATTATGCTTCAGATGACAGGCAAAAGTCCATCGAGGAAGAAGCAGAAGCCTTTGTTTCCGGAGGAAAAGAGGTTGCTTCTTGGCAGATGCCATTGTTGGTGCAAAGGACATTATTGCAGAGCAGTATTTCCGATGAAGCAGACTATCGTATCTACATCCGTGATCTATCGTAAAAAAGGAACCACTGCTCCTACGGCAAAAGATCCGGAGTGCGTTGTGCCCGTATAATACGAGATGGCTATGAGTTTGAAGAGCCGGTGAAGAAGCTGGTGGACATCGTGCTGGCGTTGAACCGCGGTGAGAAAGAGAAATTCCTTACTATTAAGATAGCAGCACCGGAGGAAGATATTCTCCGCTACCTGGAGAAGCAGGTGATCACCCGAGACAATCCATTTACTACACCGGGATTCTGGAAAGAAGTGACAGAGGATGCTGGCGGCGCGTCTGATCGCCCTTCCCGCAATCGAGCGCGCGAGATCAGAAGTGACGGACTGAGAAGGCAGAGGACGGAGCCATCAAAGTATTTGAAAGCCGGGCTTTTGTATTTTATAAAGGAGAACAATATGGCAAAAGGAAAGACCTCTGTATTTTTCTGCCAGGAATGTGGTTATGAATCGGCAAATGGAGTGACTTCAGGTATGCAGGAACTTTCACAAAAAGGTGCCATTACTTTATGTGTCAGGTGAGAATCCCCTGCATCAGATAAACTAGAGAGACTGCCAGGGATAACCTGGAGGAAGGCAGGGATGACGTCAAAAAGCTGTGAAGCCGAGCAAATCTCAAAAATAACGTCTCAGTTCGGACTGTAGTCTGCAACCCGACTACACGAAGCTGGAATCGCTAGTAATCGCAGATCAGAATGCTGCGGTGAATACGTTCCCTGGTCTTGTACACACCGCCCGTCACACCATGGGAGTTGGGAATGCCCGAAGCCAGTGACCTAACCGAAAGGAAGGAGCTGTCGAAGGCAGGCTCGATAACTGGGTTGCCATTTATATCATCGCGCATCGTAAGCGATGGATAACAGGTTTGATTCCGTCACCACGCATTGTTTCGAACTGATAACGCATGTGGAAAGTCACGAGCCGGAATGGAAAGACCGGCAACAAGCGGGTATACGGCTGGGCAACCAGCAAGATCCTGAAGACGTGATGCTGGAGCGAAATGTTTAGTGAAGGCGTGAGCCATGGGCGTGCCGGCAAAAGTTGCTATTGTAGCGCCTGTTCGTAAACCGACACAGGTGGATGAGGAGAGAACTGCATACTGACGCAGAAAGGAAGCATTGTTATGAATTCAAATGAATCTCCGTAACTTGAGAAGGGTGCTCATAGATACCGCAGAGAATATAATGCTGAAATCGTTTAGCAAAAACAGTATCCATGCGAAAAACCCGAAAGGTGGAAGTATATGGGCTGACGCCCGGTGCTGAAGCCGTTAAGAGGAGAGAGGCGAAGCGAAAGCGAAGTTTAGCAATTTAAGCCCAGTAAATGCCGCTATACGCAACTATAACGGTCCTGGGCGGTAGCGAAATTCCTCGGTCGGTAAGTTCCGACCCGCACGAAAGCGCGGCGTACGATTTCGAGCACTGTCACGACCAGAAATTAAAACAGAAGATGCTGGTTACGCGCCAGGACGGTAAAAAGACCTCATGGAGCTTACTCCAGTTTGATACTGAACGGTACCGGCATGGTGATAGTGGAGATGAAGAAGGATGGACGCCAGTTCCGTCCGAGTCGCTGTTGATGTAAGTACTGGGGTTTCTAACCAGCCACGATGATCCGGTAATGGGACAAATGTCAGGTGGGAGTTTGACCAGTAATGGTCGCCCGAAAGGTATATAATACCGCAACTGAACCAGCGCCGTGGCCAACA
>VOFH01003851.1_pt1 | contig 25867 bp, 38 predicted proteins | sample 5384091 | NCBI WGS metagenome assembly VOFH01 (sample SAMN12384727, study PRJNA508395) | human gut metagenome | isolation source: healthy gut G | host: Homo sapiens
TGGGGCCGTTCAGCGTACGCGCAGGGCAAGAAAAAGGGGCATAAACTGGATGTACCTTGGCTGGTGGCTCATCTCTGGGCTGGAATGCCGGCGTGGGAAGCTCGCAGGCGGCACCGCTGTACGGCGCTACGCCGGGTTATCTCCAGGGGCTGGTAGTGGATGACGCGGTACGGGCGCTGATTCCTGATGTGATCCCGTTGGCCGATACGGTAGTAAAACCCGCTGATCATTGGGCAGAACATTGGGCTGTTCATCATCATCACACTGGTTGCCCGGGTTGATCATGCCGAAAAAGGAAGAACGCATCCTGGAGTAAGCGACGCCTTTGCAGAGGAAATTTAACTGTGGAGGCCATTGAAAAGCCGGATCGTTCTTCACCTGCGGCCTGGATCAACAGCAGCCCTCTGCTGAACATTGATCATCGGTGGTGGGATTGATCTGGGGTATCCAGGTCTGATTGCAACCAGCGGCATCGTCAACATTTCGCTAAACAATTTTAACTTTATCATGTTGATGCTCTGTGTGCTGCTTTTGCTGACGCCCAATGTCCTTGGAAAGTGCTGTGGACGCTATTGGAAATATTTGGGGCGTTGTCATTCAGTTCCCGTTCTATGCGGGTATTTTCGGGCTGATCACACAGACCGGACTGAATGAAGTCATTGTTCATTTCTTCACCAGTATCAGCAGCCAGGAAACGTTCCCTGGTTGATTGCCTACATCTATTCCGGTCTGCTGGAATCTGGTGGTGCCGTCAGGAGGCTCCAAGTTCATCATCGAGGCGCCGTATATTATGGAGGTGTACGGAACTTGATGTTTCCATCGCCCGTATCATTGATGCGTATAACTTTGCGGATCTGAATACCAATATTATTCAGCCTTCTGGGGACTCTGCTTTCCTGGCAATGTTCCGCATCGATTTCAAACAGATTATCCCGTATACGGCCATTATTGCGCTGGCGGTTTTCATCTTCAACATGCTTTTCATCGGATTCCTTTTTATTGAGACGTTTCCTGCTTATGCAGACGCTGCGGTTTCGCTGCATTCCCCCCCCTGAAGTGCATGGCTGCCGTGTGCGGCATATGCAAAACAGCCAAGCATCCGCCAAAGCCTTGGGCTTCGGCGGATGCTTCCACTGCGTTTTGCGAAAGGAGGAGACGGGGATGGAAACCGAATGAAAAAATGCGCGGGCGATTCAGCGCGGTTCTGTGGGTACGGTAGCGGCGTTTTTTCCGAAGTATTCCTGTCGTTGCTCGATAGGGGAGAAGGAAACCGCTCCGCCTTCTTTCAGTGCAGGATCCAGATAAGAAACGGAATAAGCCCATTCGCCGGGTGTTTGTCATCCGGTGTTACGACCACGCGCAGCGGTGTCGCCATCCGTATCTTCATAAGTATAAGTGCCGTCCCGTTCCAATGCGTCAGTGATATCCAGTGCTTCCTGACCAACATAAAGAAAGATTCGTCCATTTTCCTGTGTTACACGGACGTCGGCGCCGTATGTCACGATGGTAGTGCCTTCTTCGGTTTCCATTACGTCTTTATACTCGTTGATTTGAAGGCCTGGGCAATATGCAGTTCAATGGCCTGGGCCAGCGCTCCGTCCGTGGCGGCATTGGCGGCGCCGGCACAGACACACAGTGATGCCATAACGGCGGCAGCGGGCGCGGCGGGGCCGGCGGAATCGTGCTGCAGTTTTTTTTCTCTTCACTCATGGCTAAACCTCCTGAATACTCTTTTTCAGCGTAGCGCTGAAAAAGGTATCCTGAAATAATTTACGTTCGATCATGGCTTTCCATACCTCCTTCAACGTCTCGTTTTGCGGGAAAGACTCTTCAGTCAGTTCCTTCAGTTTTTGCCGCGCCCGCATCAGGCGGGAGCGGATCGTGGTTGGTTTGACGGAGAGGATGCAGGCGATTTCCTCGGTGGTCATCTCTTCGTAGTAAAAGAGATAGATGACCATGCGGTCGTTGCGCGGAAGGTGCATGACGGCGTCAAACAGTTCACGCTGGGCGGTGTTGTCGAAGGCGGGGCATCCCAGTCCCTCATTCAGGGAAAAGATATGCCTGCGCCATGCACCGCGCAGGATCTTGCGGCTTTCGTTGATTGCCACACGGATCAGCCAGTTGCGCATGTGCGCTTCGCTTTCAAAGGCTGTGTCGCGTTCCAGTAGGCGCAGCAGCGCAGTTTGCATCACGTCTTCTGCATCCGCGCGATTTTCAGGGCCTGATAGGCCACGCGATAAAGCGTATCGGCGTACCGACGCGCGGCAGGTTCGAAGGATTCCCGGTCCGTGGAAGCTCACCTCCTCAGGGTTTGCGGTATGGGGAAAGATATCTTTCGTAAGGAATATCCATCAGCCGGACGGATTGTTGCACCAGGCAAAACTTTTTTTCAGCCTGGCGAAAAAGAGAGCCCGTCCCCGCAGGTATACTTTTTCGGCCGCCGGCATAGGGTATCTCAGCGATTGAATTGCGGGAAAAGGAGAAATGCGTGTCATGAAAATCTTGTTTTTGCGGCATAAATATGTAACGCTGCTGGTGGGAGCGGCGCTCTCAGTAGCAGTATTTGCAGCAGCGGCCATGCCCGCAGCGGTCAGCGCTTCCACGACGGAACGGCAGTTGCCCATCTATTGCGTAAACCGGGATCAGAAAGTGTGCGCGATCAGCTTTGACGCGGCCTGGGGGCGACGCTTTTCCACCCAGAGCCTGGTGGATATTTTGAATCAGTACAATGTGAAGGCCACCTTTTTGTAATCGGAAACTGGGCCGAACAGTATCCGGAGGATGTAAAAATGCTCAAAAGAAAATGGGATGGAAGTCATGAACCACTCCAGCGCCCATGGGCATATGAACCAGATGAGCAGCGAGGAGATTATTGCAGACATCAAGAAATGTAATGATCAAATTGAGGCTTTGACCGGGGAATGTCCTACGCTGTTCCGTGCGCCGTACGGGGAATATGACGACCATGTGATTGCCGCCGTCCGCTCCATCGGTATGGAGCCGATCCAGTGGGATGTAGATAGTCTGGACTGGAAAGAAATCTCCGCCGGCGAGATTTATGAGCGGGTAACATCCCGGGTTAAGCCGGGCAGTATTATTTTGTTCCATAATGCGGGGCTGAATACCCCGGAGGCTTTGCCGGATATTCTGGAATACCTGATTGGGGAGGGGTATGAAGTGGTACCGTCAGCCAGATCCTGCTGGATGGGAGTACACCATCGACCACGAGGGACGCCAGTGGGCTGCGGAGTAAAGCAAAGCATCATACCTGCCGGCCGCAGGAACTGGCGCGGGTCGGCCCGACGGATGAACTGGATAAAAAAACTGGTATCGGAATTCCGATACCAGTTTTTTGCTGTAGTGGATACTGCAGCGCGATCTTCGGCGTGCGGTAGATAATTTCGTGACGCTTAGGACCGGTGGAAAACAGTTTGATGGGCACCCCAAGCTCCTGTTCGATAAAGTCCACATAAATCAAAGGCTTCTTTGGGGAAGCTTCTCCTCGTCGGTAATGCCGCGGATATCGCTCTTCCAGCCGGGCAACACGGTATAAATCGGTCTGGCGTCCTTAAGCAGCCGGGTCACCGGAAATCTTTCACGATCCGGCCGTTGATCTCGTAGCCGGTACATACTTTGATCTCATCAAGATAGCCCAAAACATCCAGACAGGTCAGGCATACCTCGGTAGCGCCCTGCATTTCCACGCCGTAGCGGGTCGCCACAGCGTCAAACCAGCCCACGCGGCGGGGGCGGCCCGTGGTGGCGCCGAATTCGCCCTTGTCGCCGCCGCGTTTGCGCAGCTCGTCGGCTTCCTCGCCAAAGATTTCCGAAACGAAGTCGCCGCCGCCGACAGAGGAAGAATAAGCTTTGGTCACAGCCACGATATCCTCAATGTAGCGGGGCGGGATGCCTGCGCCGATGCATCCGTAACCTGCCAGGGTGTTGGAGGAAGTGGTCATGGGATAGATGCCGAAATCGGGATCTTTCATGGTACCCAGCTGGCCTTCCAGCAGAACTGTTTTGCCTTCCCGCAAAGCGGTGTGGACAAAACGCGCTGCGTCGCCGACATAGGGACGGATCAATTCACGCTGCTGAACCATTTCATCATACAGTGCCTGAGGATCCAGAGGATCTTTGTGATAGAGATGGACAAACAGCGCATTTTTCAGCTGGCAGACTTTTTCCAGGCGTTCGCGCAGCACATCGTCGTCAAAAAGTTCGTTCACCTGAATGCCGATTTTGGATACCTTGTCGGCATAAAACGGCGCAATACCGGATTTGGTGGAGCCGTATGCCTTGCCGGCCAGGCGGTCTTCCTCATAGGTATCCAGCAAAACGTGGTATGGCATCAGCACATGAGCACGATCGGAAACGATGAGCTTGGGGGCGCTTACGCCGCCGTCAAGCAGCATCTGCAGCTCTGCTACTAGCTTGCGGATATCCAGCGCAACGCCGTTGCCGATGATATTGGTAATATTGGGGTAAAAACACCCGAAGGGAGGGTGTGCAGCGCGAAACGGCCATAGTCGTTGATGATGGTATGGCCTGCGTTGGCTCCCTGCCCTGGAAGCGGATGACCACATCCGCCTGCTCGGCAAACATATCGGTGATCTTGCCTTTTCCTTCGTCGCCCCAGTTGGCGCCTACAATCGCTTTTACCATAGTTTTAATTCCTTCCTGCACGGGGTTTTGCACGTTCTGCCCTATCCCGCACGATTACGCTCTGATTATACAATACTTTTTTCCGCATTGCAAGGGTTACCTGCGGGCCAGAGCGGGCCGGCTGCATCGGTTTCGCTGTCGGAAAAGGGCAGCAGGAAGGTGGGGCCCCTCAAATCCCGGGGCGATGGCCCAGGGTTGGTAAAAGAAATGGAATCCTTTTTCGCTCAGGTAGAAATTGCGCAGATTGAGATTGCGGCGCAGGCGGCGGAAAAATCCGGATGGTATACAGCCAGGGAGGATTCCTGCTGGCGGCGGCATTGTTCCGGGGCTGCTGCCAGGCACAGCGCGCGCACGCGTGTTCCGCGCGGGAAACATTCGGAAGCGGTGATGGGATAACCTGTTTCCAGGTTCCAGGTATCGGCGCGCCGCAGCGTCAGTGCTTCCGGCGTACCGGCCCATTCGGTGCAGTCTGAGTAAAGACTGAGCACGCCGCGCTCATTGCAGGTCACCGTACAGGTGAGGTTGGCTTGGGCACAGGGCAGAGGGGCGCTCTCGTCCCGGGCATGTTCAAAAAGCCGCCAGCGCTTCCGGATAGAGCCAGCGTCCGCAGTATGAAAGAAACGAACGGGCGCACTGACGGTAATAGCGGTTGAAACGGCGCATGGCGCGGCTGCGCATGCCGCTTTGGCATTGGGGCACGCAGATCCCGGCCTGCAGCACCGGGATTTCAGCACACGTCCATTGCCGCTGTTCTTCCTGCACAATGAGTTCTATCGTATCTGATATTGCTTTCACGATTGGCATCCCTCCTCACGCCACATTATGCGGCAAAAGCGGCGCAGGTGCGGAAAAAAGGGTTTACTTTCACAGTGTAGTATGTTAAAATATCGAAAAAGAAGCCCATCGGACAGCGATTGCGGTGAAACAGTGGAAAGGGGAAGCGTGATGGCAAAGATATCGAAAAAGGAAAAAAATATTGAGTTGTACAAGGCGATCCTGGCGCTGAAAAATCTGGATGAATGCTGCCGTTTTTTTGAGGATTTGTGCACCGTGCCCGAGTTGCGGGCTATGGAACAGCGCTACGAGGTGGCGTCTCTGCTCAACCAGGGCCTGATCTACAACGATATTCTGAACGCACAGGGGCCTCCAGCGCTACGATCAGCCGTGTGAACCGTTCGCTGAATTATGGCGCCGGCGGCTATGAGGATGTGTTCCGTAATCTGGCTCAGCAGACGCAGGAGGAAAAGCGTTGATGGACTGTTATACTTCTCTGGCGGGTGGGTACGACAGTCTGACCGAAGATGTGCAGTATGAAAAGCGTGCAGCTTTCCTGCAGAAGCTTTTGGCCAAAAGCACGATCCCGGTCCATACGGTACTGGATCTGGCCTGCGGCACCGGTACCATGACGTGCCTTTTGGCGGAGGCAGGTTATGAGATGATCGGCGTGGATCTTTCGGAGGACATGCTCTCCGAGGCGGCCGGAAAAACGGTCAGTCCCGGAAAAATCCCGCCGATTTACCTTCAGCAGAGTATGGAGGAGCTGGACCTCTACGGAACGGTGGAGGCGGCGGTGTGCTGTCTGGACAGCATAAACTATCTGACGGATGCGCGCGCCTTGAAACGGGCGCTGCAGCGGCTTCATCTTTTGTGGCGCCCGGCGGCGTCTTTCTTTGATGTGAATACGCCCTGTAAGCTGCGCAGCCTAGACGGGCAGGTCTTTCTGGACGAGCGGGAGGATCTTTACTGCGTCTGGCGGGCGGACTTTGACCGGCGCAGCCGTATTTGTACCTATGGTATGGATATTTTTGAGCGGCAAGGCACGTTGTGGCGGCGTTCGCTGGAGGAGCACCGCGAAAAGGCGTGGGAAGTGGAAGAACTGAAGCGCTTTTTGACAGAGGCCGGCTTTGGCCGGATCCGCGTTTGGGGCGACTGCCGTCTGCGCGCGCCGCGGCAGGACGAACAGCGCATTTATTTTTTCTTGTATACGGGGTGAAATGATTTATGACAGATCGGTTAATACGGGCAATCACTGCCGACGGTATGGTCAAAGCCACCGCTGTTACCACGCGGGAGTTGACGGAGCGCGCCAGGCAGATTCACAAGACCCTGCCTGTCGTCACGGCGGCTCTGGGCCGTACGCTGGCAGCTGCGTCCATGATGGGCAACGCCCTGAAAAGCGAAGGGGCCAGCTTGAGTATCCAGGTGCGGGGGGGCGGACCCGTCGGGGCGATTGTGGCCATCTCTGACAGCGAGGGCAACGTGCGTGGGTATGCCGAGCATCCGCAGGTGGATCTTCCGCTGCGCAGCGATGGAAAGCTGGACGTGGGCGCAGCGGTGGGGTGTGACGGTACGCTGACGGTGATCAAGGATTTGTGCATGAAAGAGCCTTATATCGGCTCTGTGCAGCTGTTGGGCGGCGAAATTGCGGAGGATATTGCGCAGTATTTTGTGGAGAGCGAGCAGATCCCCACAGCCTGTGCTCTGGGCGTGCTGGTGGATCGGGATCAGAGTGTGCGCTGTGCCGGTGGTTATCTTATCCAGCTGTTGCCCGGTGCGGAGAGGATGTCATTTCCAAAGTGGAAGCCGGGGTGTATGCTGGCTGGCGCTGTGACGAAGCTGTTGACGGCGAACGACGACCCTGAGGCCATGCTGCGCACGGTTTTGTCCGAGTTTGAACTGGAAGTACTGGAAACGGCCCCCCGTGGCTTATCGGTGTACCTGCAGCCGGGACCGGGTGGAGCGCGCCCTGCTGAGTTTGGGGGCGGATGAGCTGCGGCAGATGCTTGACGAGCAGGGGCACGCGGAGCTGACCTGCCAATTCTGCGATCAGGTGCACCAGTTCAGTGGAGAGGATCTCCGGCGTATTCTGGAACTGGCCCGGAAAAAATAAAAGCAGAGTAAAGAACCATATGCCTGCGCCCGTCAAAGCAGACTGTGTGGCTTTGGCGGGCAGGTATGCTGGGCTGCGGCGTTTCCAGGGGACTGCAGAGGCCGCTCACGCGGTACTTTTTGCAGTTTCCTGGGCGGTGAAAAATTTTTTCATAAATTTTGTAATTATGCCTTGACATTTCCGCTTTCACCTCGTATAATAACACATGCTGTTTCGCACAAAAAACGAACGGGAGCATAGCTCAGCTGGGAGAGCACATGCCTTACAAGCATGGGGTCACAGGTTCGAGCCCTGTTGTTCCCACCCCACTTTTTTTGTGTAGGATATGCTATGGCCGAGTAGTTCAGTTGGTTAGAACGCCAGCCTGTCACGCTGGAGGTCGAGGGTTCGAGCCCTTCTCGGTCGCCATACGCCTCTGTAGCTCAGTTGGTAGAGCAGAGGACTGAAAATCCTCGTGTCGTTGGTTCGATTCCGACCGGAGGCACCAACGCGTAGTGCGCACTGCGCGTTTCATGCGGGCGTAGCTCATCTGGTAGAGCGCCACCTTGCCAAGGTGGAGGTAGCGAGTTCGAGCCTCGTCGCCCGCTCCAAAGAGCAGGAGCAGTAATGCTCCTGTTCCCATATGGTGACATAGCCAAGTGGTAAGGCAAGGGTCTGCAAAACCCTGATTCCCCGGTTCAAATCCGGGTGTCACCTCCAGAAAAAGGCACCAGCCATAAGGCTGGTGCCTTTTGTCTTTGTGCAGCCGTCGCGTATTTGCGAGCAGCTAAAAGGCAGCGCTTGCAGCGCGATGGTGAAATCCCCCGGCTTTGAAAGACCGGGGGATTTCACTGTTTTCGGCGAGAATTCTGAACCTGTTTGTATACAGGGGTGTTTGTGGCGCCGGAGCCAGATACAAATGCGCTGCCCCGACAGGGGAGACGGCGCTGTTTCTGTCGCTGGTGTTTTACGGCGGAGTGTTTTGGCTGGGATGAGTGAAGCATGCTGGAACACCCGACATTGTTTGTGCTGGTGCCACCACGGGCAGCGGCTGGGTGCTGGGACGGCTACTCCTGGCGGGTGCCTGGCGGCGCTGCTTGGGACTGTGGACCGGCCAGGTATTTACACAGCGGCCTCCTGCGCTGGGAGAACTGGATCCGGCATTTTGCTGCCGCCGGAAATGGAGCTTCTGCAATGTGTAGTGCTGTCGGCAGGACAGATGCTTTGGGCAGCCTGGCAGATGCCGTGGATAAGGCCGGCGAAAAGCCCCTCCCATGATTTATGGGGGGGGCTTTTGATCTTTGGAAAGGGCATTCCGCCGCCGGGCCTGTTACCAGTTGGCCAGTTCTGTGCGGTCGATGATAGCTTGCTGTGCGTCGGGGCGCAGTTCTACGAAATAGGCGCTGTATCCCGCCACGCGCACCAGGAGATCGCTGTAGTTTTCGGGTGCTCCTGTGCGTCACGCAGCGTGTCATTGGACACCACGTTGAACTGGACATGGTAGCCGCCCAGCTGACTTTCTGTACGCATCAGGGCGATCAGGTTTTTCTTATCCTGTTCTGTTTCCAGCAGCGAAGGACTCAGCTTCATGTTCAACAGATTGCCGCAGCCGGACTTGGAGTGATCCATGGTGCAGACGGATTTGATAATGGCGGTGGGGCCGTTCTTATCATAGCCGGTGTAAGGGGATACGCCGTCTGCCAGAGGCGTACCGGCTTTGCGGCCGGAAGGCAGCGCGCAGGTGACTTCGCCGTGGGGAACGTTGGCGATGACGGGCACGTTGCCGGTGACAAAACTGTAACCCAGCAGGTTTTTATAAGAGGAAGTGACTTCGTAGGAGAAGTCCATCATCTCCATGGCGATGTTGTCCACGTAGGGATCGTCATTGCCGTACTTGGGAGCGTTGTTGATCAGAATCTGGCGTTCTACCTCATAGCCTTCGAAATCAGCTTCGAGCATTTTGACCAGCTGATCCATGGTGAAGACCTTGTCTTCGTAAACCAGCTTTTTCACGGCGGCCATGGAATCGACCAGGTCGGTCAGACCCGTGGTTTCAAGCCGGGGCCGTTGTTAAACCGGGCTCCGCCGAACAGGCAGTCCGTGCCGTTTTCCACGCAGCCCTCCGTCAGGATGGAACGGACGGTTTTGGGCAGCTTCTTCATATGGGCCTGCTCCGACACATGAACGCTGGCCACGGCCATTTTGATCTGATAGGCCATCTGCTTTTTGACCGCGTCTTCAAATTTTTCATAGGTATCGAAAGTTCTGGGATCGCCGGTTTTCAGGCCGATGTCGCGCTTCCAGTAGCGGGTGTAGCCGTTGAACAATGCCCATTCCACAGCGATGGCGTAGCTGTAGCGGCAGCCTTCGGCCCACATGTGGGACGTACCGGCGGGATAAGGTTCGATGCAGCCGCCCACGGACCAGTTATAGGCGTCTTTCAGCGGCACGCCGCGGCGCTCCAGAATACGGAAGGCATTTTCATCGTAAAAAACACGGCGGGCTGACCGGTGCCCAGCCTGATCAGGTCGCAAACCTTCATCAGATATTCGTCGGGTGTCTTTTCGTTGACGCGGACGTTGATGGTGGGGGTGTTCATCCGCAGATCCATGGTGCACTGGAGCATCATGGAAGACAACGCGTTGACGGCGTTCTCTCCATTGTCGTCCACGCCGCCCACTGTGACGCCGCAGAAAGAAATGTAACCGGAGTAATAGGACGCGCCATCGGCAGTCACCACATAAATGTACTCGGCCAATTTGATCCACAGACACTCCAGCAGCTCCTGAGCTTCCAGCTGGGTAATGGTGCCGTTTTCCATGTCGGCTTTGTAGAAGGGATAGAGATACTGGTCGGGCCGGGCGATGCAGCAGGCCTGCTGGTTTTCATCGGCCCAGATCATCATCTGGGTAAACCACACGGACTGGACAGCTTCAGTGGAAGTTCCGGGGTGCTTCGTAAGGGGCGCGGCAGGCTTCGGCAATCTTCAGCAGTTCTGCTCTGCGGGTAGGGTTGGACTCTGCTGCCGCCAGCTCCCGGGCATAGTCGGCATGGCGCTGGCACATCACGCGGCAGGCTTCACAGCTGATGATGACGGCTTCATAAAATTTGGCCTTGCTCCAAGTCTGGGGTCAGTGCGATCCAGGGCGGCCAGATAGGCCTCGGCCTCCTCGCGCACGCCCTTGAAGCCCTTTTTTCATCACAATGTTGTGATAGCCCACAGACCATTCGCCCGCCGCCGGTGGCGGATTTGGCGTCGCTGAAAACAATGTTGGTGCCCATGCCGATGTTTTTGAGTTCGTCGCTCATATTGGCATAGAAATATTCCTCCATGGATTTGCCTTCCCAGAAGGGGAAAATTACTTCCCCGCAGAGCCTTTTTGGTTTCTTCGGAGATCTGGTAGGGGTCTTGGGGACGGTAGCCATGGTGTCCATTTCGTCTTCAATCCACTTGTAGCAGATTTCGGGGCAGACGACGGCGGAGCGGTGCTGGAGCCTTCGGTGCCGATGATCAGTTCGTCGTTGCCGATCACCAGGGGCTTTTCCGTCATGTAGGCCAGCAGCGCCTTGGCATGGCGGATCGGAAGATCTTCTGCTTCGGTTTCCTGGTATACACGGGTGTACACCAGCGCACGAAAGACATCCAGCTCGGGTTTATTTCGGAAAAACTGGTCTCTCAGGCGGTTGATGCGATCGGTCGCACCATCGGTCCATTTTTTTTTTCCACATTGTTGTTGCCGCAGCAAGCCATATTGTGCCTCCTTCATAATGATCCTTATGGGAACGAATTTTTCGGGATGATTGCGATGCTGTGACTGGGGATATGGGGAAATGCTGTTTAACCGCCGATCTGGACGTGCAAGCCGTACGATTCCAGAAACGTTTTAATCCGATTCATGGCTTCGCTTTTGGGCAGCGCCACATCGGGCAGTTGATAATCCATGTGCAGAGCTTCGTATTTGGAAAGCCCCATGTTGTGATACGGCAGGCAATGCACTGCTTCAATGTGCTCTTTCCGTTCGGATAAATAGGCGCCGGCCAGACGGAGATCCTCATCCGTGTCGTTGATGCCGGGGATGATAGGCATGCGGACAATCACCCGGGCGCACTGGCACAACCGGGACAGATTCGACAGAATCTGCTCATTGCCGCGGCCGCAGTATTGCTGGTGCTTTGCGCTGTCGATACACTTCAGGTCGAACAGAAACAGGTCGATCCAGGGCAGAACCGCCTCAAAGGCGTCCCAGGATACGCAGCCGCAGGTTTCCACTGCAGAGTTGAGCCCCATCTGCCGGTATTCCTGGGCAATTTCGATAATAAAAGCGGGATGGAGCAGCGGTTCTCCTCCGGAAAACGTTACACCCCGCCGGAATTTTGATAAAAAGGCAAATCCCGGTCAATTTCCTGCCGTGCCTCCTGTGCTGTCATCCATGCACCTTTGAGCACCCGGGCTTGACTGGCGCAGACTTTAGTGCATGTGCCGCAGTTGGTGCAGCGCTCGGCCTGGAAGGACAGCGCGCCGTCCCTGGTGGAAATTGCCCCCTGAGGGCAGCGGCTGATGCACAGGCCGCAGTGAATGCATTTGAGCGGATACAGCATCAGCTGGGGCTGGGGAGCGATGTTTTCAGGGTTTGCGCACCACTGGCAGCGCAGGGGCAGCCTTTCAGGAACAGGATGCTGCGGATCCCCGGGCCATCGTGTACGCTGAACTTTTGGATATTGGTAATCACTGCCTGTGCTTGCATTGCGTCACCTCATTTCCGTATCGCTCCGGGCTGTGTTTGTGCCCGAGAGAACATAAAAAGTCCAAAAACCATGTAAAGGTTTTGGACTTCGATGCCGCCAAACCGCGCCGGTATACGCCGTTGCACACCAGCGGTGATATTCTTGTCAAGAGAGAAATAATCCATTGTAATTGTTCTTTATCATACCAATTACACATGAATCTGTCAATCGTGTTTCTGATTTTTGTGCAGAGTAAATAAAAACGGAGAGATCCTTTAGGCAGCTCGGAAAATTTTTGACTGAAGAAACGAAGAGATGCTTTTCTGTTCCAGGTGAAATAAGGATGCCGGAACATAGAGGAAGGCAGCTGGCGTATGGCCCGCGGTTTATCCCAGGGAGGAAAATTCAGACTAAAGTTGTAGAACGGGGATCAGAACGAAACAGAACAAAAAGAGTCAGCCCGAAAATACATCTCGTGCTCGATGGCGGGTGTGGTGAAAGATCTGTACAATAAAGACAGACGGTAAGGAGTACAGATTGTTTGAATTTAACAAAAAGGAGGCCAAATGAACATGGAAGATGCTGTAACAGGAAAGAGACTGGAAGAAATCTTGGCGGAACAGGGCCTGTCCACAGGTTTTGTGTATGGTGCGCCCCAGGATGAAAGCTGGGACGGTGTGGTGGACCGGGAAATCAAGCTCGAACCGAAAGCCCGCACAAAGTGGCTGATGGACAGCCTGTTTTACCAGAGTTTTTCCACGGCGAACACCGAATTCCCCTATTGGTATACCAGAAAGTTTGAGGAATGCGACGGCGATGTGCTGGAAGTGCGCCGTGCAAAGGCGCTGGCCTGCGCTTATGCGCATACGACACCCACTGTTTACCCAAAGGACCTGCTTCCGGGCAGGAAGACCAGTTATCTGCGCGGAGGATTTCCAATGCCCTGGCTGACCAACTCCTTCTATTTGGCCAAAGAGGATGAATTCAAGGAACAGGCCAAAAACACCTCGGCCGTTATTGACGAGATGGCACAGTTGGGAACCGGCGGCGGCAATGTGGTCAAAAACAACGGCAAGATCATTTCGCTGGCAGGCAAATTTGGCATCCGCGCCGAAGAAGTGCCGGTTATGACCAAATTGGCCCATGAGTGGAAAGGAAAATCCGTCGAAGATCTGGGATTGCATTATGAACGCCTGATGCCGGACTTCAAAATGAAGGACGACATTATGAAAACCGTCCTGGTGTTCTGTGACAGCGGTTATACCATCCCCCAGGGGCGTGAGATAGCTAGCTACTATTATCCGTTGGAATATGGCCTGGATAAGATGATTGCCATGTGCCAGGAGCGCCGCGGTGAAGTGGCAGGTAATGCCGGCGGGGACGGATCCTCGGCATGAAACGCCTGTACTTCTATGAAGCAGCCCGCATTGTTCTGGGTGGTATCCAGCAGTTCTGGCTCAATTATGTCAAAGAACTGCAGAGCCTGGCGGAAGAAGAGCGGGATGAGGCACAGAGGGCGGAATATCTGCAGCTGGCCGATCAGATGGAATGGATCGCCCATAATCCGCCGCGGAATTTCCGCGAAGCGCTGCACATGACTTACCTCATTCACGTCACCGTTTTGAACGAGGATGCAATATCCGGCTATTCGCCCGGCCGGCTGGGTCAAGTACTGTATCCGTATTTTGAAAAAGATATTGCTGACGGGACAATTACGGAAGAGGAAGTACTGGAACTGCTGGAGAACCATCGCTTCAAATTCAGTGCTATTGAATTGTTTGCCAGTACCGGTATTTCGGGGGCATTTCCGGCAACACCTTCAACAACTTGTCTCTGGGCGGCCTGCAGAAGAACGGCCGACCCTGTGGCAATCGCCTGGAATGGCTCATCCTGCATGCGGGCATGACGAATCCCTGTCCGCAGCCTACGCTTTCGGTGCTTTTCGACGAGCGGCTGCCGGAAGAGTTCCTGCTCAAGTGTGTGGAGTGCACAAAGATCGGTACGGGATACCCTGCCTGGATGAACAACCGCGGTGCTATGGGTTCCTGCTGAACCAGTATGGCGATGAGGGAATGACCGTGGAAGAGGCTCGGGCTGTGGCCATCGGCGGCTGTCTGGAAACGGCGCCCGCATCCTGGATGCCGCTGCATTTCAACGGAAAAACGCATTACATCCCGACCGGATCCAGCCAGACTACTTCGGTGGGCGTTCACTTCCTGGATAACCCCAAGGTGCTCAATGTGGTTCTGTTCAACGGTGTAGATCCGAGAACCGGTATTCAGGTACTTCCGCCTCACAATAAGGAACTGAACACCTATGAGGAGTTGTGGGAGCAATATAAAGCCTATTATGCCATGATCCTTGATGTTTCCGTCCGCGCAAACAATATCGAGCACGATGTGTGGCGCGACCGCAATATGTCCATTGTCAACTCGATCATGAAGCCGGACTGTTTGACGAAGGGGCATCATATCGGCCATATGGGAACACGCTATAATGCTACATATATAATATTGAGTCCTGCGGCACCATCAATATGGTCAATTCGTTGGCTGCCCTCAAGCAGTTGGTGTATGAGCAGAAGAAGTATACATTGGAAGACTTCCGTGAGGCGATCCGAAACAATTTCGGATTCTATACGGCCATGGAGTCCAAGGCATATTCGCTGGGCGAGCAGGTGAAAAAGCCTGATGTCACACAGTTTGACGAGATCCACGGCGACTGCCTGAAAGCGCCTAAGCACGGCAACGGAGAGAAGATGACCGAAGAGATCCTGGTGGAATACGAGGATTGGTTCTGTGACCTTTGCAACCAGTATCAGTCCCTGTACGCCAAGCCCATGTATGCCTGCCAGATTTCGGTGGCGCTGCATGCCGCGGTTGGAATGGCGACCTGCGCGACGCCTGACGGCCGCCTGTGCAATACGGCGCTGGCGGATGGTTCCATGTCCGCATACCCCGGAACGGACCGCAACGGCCCCTATGCCCTGATGGCTTCCAGCTGCTGCTGGGATCAGAGCAAATCCCAGAACAGCCAGATGAATATGAAGTTCCATCCCAATGCGGTCAAAGGGGATTGACGGCAGCAAGAAGCTGCTGGCGCTGATCCGCTCCTATATGGACCAGGGCGGTTTCCATGTTCAGTTTAATATTGTTGATTCCAAGATGCTCAAAGATGCGCAGAAGCATCCGGATGCCTACCGCGACCTGCTGGTGCGTGTGTCCGGGTTTACGCAGTACTGGGTCGAAACCGGCAAGCCGGTGCAGGATGAAGTGATTGCCCGCACCGAATTTGAAGGAGGGGTATGATTATGAAACACAGCGATTGCAAGAATTTCACACCGTTGGATGCGTTCAAGGGCCTGTGCCCGGGCAAATGGAGGCATGGTAATGATTGACAGCGATACTTGCCCGCAGTTTGCGGCGGCGCCGAAATGCCGGAATTGTGTTCATTTCTGTGAGCCGAATGAAGGAAATCGGCATCTGCAAAGGATTGGAGAAGGAATACTGGGCCTATGCCGATTTGAATGCAAAGACCTGTGAAGGATATCAGGCAAAAGAATAACGGAGCAGTCCGCAGCAGGTTTTGAAAGGGCGGCAAAGCCGCCCCTTTTCCAGAAAGGAGAGAGGATTATGTCTGAAAAGGATGGCACCCGCAGTGGGCTTCTGGTTGTTGTGGCGGCATTTTGGCATACTTTGTATTCTTTGGATATCGGAGCGCATTCTCTGTTCTGCTGACGCCCATGACCACGGATATGGGCTGGGATGCTGCACAGGTTACCTCCGGTTACTCTATCATGATGCTGCTATATGCGGTAACATCCTATTTTTCCGGAATGTTTTTCACCAAATACGGCGCCAAATTCTGTTTCGGCGTTGGCACGATCGCCGGTTTCCTGGGGGTATTTTGTAACGAGTTTTGCCGGGAGCTTTCTGGCCTATCTGGTGCCGTACGCGCTGTTTGCCGGCGTGGCTACCGGTATGCTGTTTGTGCCAGCTACGTCCACGGTGCGCAGCTGGTTTATCGGAAATGCGTACGGCAAAGCGTTCGGGTTTGCCGCAGCCGGCGCCTGTGTGGCTCAGGTGATTCTAACCCTGGGACTTAAAGCGGTGCTTTTGACGATGGACTGGCGCATCGGCATGCGGATGCTGGCGGTGGTGGCGCTGGTGCTGCTGGCGGTGGCGACGATCCTGACGAAAAGCCGCCTGCCACCTATGGTATGAAGCCTAAAGGGCGAGATCATCGGCGGCGCGGCCAAGGGTGCTCCGCCCCGTGTTTGGACGGTAAAGGAAGCTTTTAAAACCTATGTGGTGTGGGGATCCATCCTGGCGTTCTTCTGCTCGTGCTTCTCGGAGTTCCTGATCTGGTCTCAGTTGGTCAGCTATTGGGTCAAGGACGCTGGCATGAGCATGGGAGTCAGTACCAATTTGTATGCGTTCCTCGGTGTTTTGGGCTGCATTTTTGCGCCGCTGCTGGGCACGCTGTCGGATAAGTACGCCGGCAGAGTCGGCAATGAAACGGTTGCCCGCCGCCGGCTGATGTTCGTGGCCCCGGCCTGCGGCCTGCTGGGTATGGCCTGTCTGCTGCTGGGCATCCATTCCCTGGCGATCACCATTCTGGCCTGCGTGTTCTTTGCCATGTACTGGCAGGGAATGCCTGCGCAGGTCACCGGCTACATGGGTTCTGTGTTCGGGCCGAGTTTCCCGAAGATCTGGGGTCTGGCCACATTGATTATCATGGGCATCGGCCCTGCACTGGGCAGCTATCTGGGCGCGAGATTGTATGTCGTGTTCGGCAGCTATCGGGTGTCGTTTATTATGGCGCTGGTTATGTTCGGCCTTTCGGCTTTCTTTGCCCTCACGCTGCCCAAGAAGATCCGGGAGATGGAACAGCGCAGCGATGGATAACGGATCGGGTGTAAGACAGATGATATGCTGCTGCGGGGGATTGGTGAGGTGAGGACCTACGTCACAAACAGGTTTGATTTTTTGATATTCAGGGATTTTCTGTTCATGATGGTCCCGGGGCCAGGACACTGGTGTTCCTGAGCGGCTGCCCGCTGCGGTGCCAATGGTGTGCCAATCCCGAGGGGATGCGGAAAAAGCATAACCTGATGTACACCAAAGGACGCTGCAAAGCGATTCAGAACCATTGCAGCCGGTGTATGACGGCCTGTCCCCAGGGGCAATTACAATGAACCAGAAATCGGGGCTGCCGCAGATCCAGCGGGTCAAGTGCATGGACTGCACAGAATTCGCCTGCACCCGGGTGTGCAATTATGAGGCGCTGCGCATTTCCGGGAAAGAGTACACCGTAGAAGAGCTGATGGAAGTCATCCGGCGGGACCGTGTATTTTGGCAGGGCAACGGCGGCGTGACTTTCGGCGGCGGCGACCCGCTGGTGCGCAGTGGGAATTCCTGGTAAAGGTGCTCGAAGAGTGCAAAAGCACCAGATCCACACGGCGATTGAAACGGAAGGATATGCTGAAGAGGCGGTTTTCCTGCACGTGCTCTCCTACATTGATTTTGCTTTTGTGGATCTCAAACACATGGATCCTCAGAAGCACGAAGAGAAAACCGGCGTCAGCAACGAGGCGGATTCTGAAGAATCTCCGGGCGTTGAAAAGCAGCGGATGGAAAGGACGCATCATTCTGCGCACGCCGATCATCCCCGGATTCAATGATTCTGCGGAAAACGCCCAGGCCACAATTGCATTTATGAAAGAAGTCGGCTTTTTTTCGAGATCAACTTGCTGCCGTTTCACCGAATAGGAACATCCAAATGGGAGCAGCTGGGACTGGAGTATGTGTATCGCGATCAACCAAATTTAACGAAAGAAGACCTCTATTCTCTGCAGCAGCTTTACCTGGATGCAGGAATCGCATGCTATGTGGATACCGATGTGATTTATTCTGTGCGCCCATTGAAAACACCTTAATAATATTTTGTAACATTATAATAAAAAGTCCGATAGATGTTCACATCTTTTGGGCTTTTGTTATAATATAAACTTAGAAAGGATCCGTTGCCTGAGCGGATGGAAAGCAGGGAGCCTTTCTTTGGTTTGGAGCATGCCCACAGAGGGCCTGCATGCAAAAAGAGGTGGAGAGAATGAGGGGGAAGGAACCGGAATTGGCCGCGAAGTGGCTCAATGCCGTGGGGAAAGAGCGTGTGCAGTCTTTTTCAGGACGATTTTGCATCGGCCTTTGAGATCAGTGCCTGTGTTCTGTCTCTGTCGGGCAATGCGATGACCGTTTGGTCTAATGAATCGCTGTTGTGTCATTATTTGTCGGCCAAGGAAGGCGCGCACTGCAGCATGCAGAGAACGCGCGCCTTGCAGAAAATGTGCCAGCGCGGGAAAACGATTTTGGAAACCTGCTATGCAGGGGTGCAGGCGTTTTTTTTGCCCGATTAGAATGGAGGGCGAAATCGTTGCCGCTTTTTTCGGAGGCGTGGTGCGCACCGAAGGCGGGGAAAGCGAGCGGTATGTACGCTTTGAAGTGCCGCTGGCGGAAGGGAAAAAGCTGATGCAGATTGCCAATCTGGCGGCCAGCATTTTCGAAATGACGGAGAGCATCACCGATTTGAAAGCCTCGCAGGAACAAGAAGAACGGAGAGTCCGCTGGAGGCGCAGCTGATGCTGCAATACCGCCTGAGCCGGCGGGAAGCCGTTGTCGTGTCACATATTCTGGAGGGCGAATCAATAAGGTGATCGCGCAGGAACTTTACATCAGTGAAAAAACAGTGAAAACCCATGTGAGTAATATTTTCCGCAAATTGCAGGTGAAAGACCGTGTGCAGCTGGTGCTGCTGTGCCGTGACCTGCGCAAAGAGCCATAATCAAAAAAGCCGAAGGGAGGCAGATGCCATGACGATTAAGCAGAAGCTGATCGTATTTGCGTCGTCCATGGTTCTGGTGGCAATGGTGATTGCCACGTTGGTATCCAACGTGGTATTCAATAACATGCTGACCAATTCTGCTGTGCGCTATTTGGAAACGGCGTCCTATTCTGCGCAGGAACTCCTGAAAGCGCGTCGGGAACAGATGCATGTGGCCATTTCTTGGGCCGACGAGATGGAGGAATGCCGACGGCCTTGGCGCGGAGGGATACTGCTGCGCTGGAAGAACAGCTCCGGAGAGTGATTCAGGCGTGTCCTTTTTTTGGCTTTTTGGCATGTTTTTGGATGCGCAGGGTACGGTGCTCAGCTGCATGGATGGCATGCGGCAGGATTGTGGAGTGCTTTTCCAAAAGATTTGGAAGTGATGCGGCAGGAAGGTATGGCGGCGGCTTATGCCCTGGTTCCGATCGACGCCCTGTTTGAAGAAAGCAGCGCGGCCCGCGAACGATGGGACGTGAGGCTGGAACAGCAATCCGGGACGCTGGGACAGGGACTGATCAGTTATGTGGGAATCCCAATTTACGATGGCCGGCAGCTGCAGGGGTACCTGCTGGTGGGAGAAAATGCTCAATCACAACGATTATTATCCGAGGCGTACAGCCAGAATGTGGTCCATTCTTTCCTGACGATCTCGGCGAATACAACCCGTGTCTGTTCCAATCTGCCGGAATCGGACACACATTATCTGGGCACGGAGATCCCGGCGGTTGTGCAGCAGGCCGCGGCGGAGAGCGGAAAACTATTTTGGCTCGGAACAGGCGCCGATTGGCGGGAATTACTTTTTCCGTTACCAGGCGCTTTACGATCTTTCCGGCACGCTGGTGGGCTATATCGGCGTTGGAATTGAAGAGGAAGCCTATACCAGCATGCTCAATGTGAATCGTCTGATTATGCTGTCGGTCATGCTGTGCCTCTTGCCTTTTATTGTGCTGCTGAGCGGCGTGGTCAGCAGTCGGATTGCCCGGCCGATCACAGTGGGAAGCGCCATGGCGAAGCGGATCGCCCGGGTGATTTTGCAGTTTTGGACGAGCAGGCCATTCCGGATCAGCCTAAAAGCGAGCCGGAGGAATTGCTGCAGTCCATGCAGACCATGGCGCAGACGCTGAAGAAAAACCGGGAAGATATTGAACGCTATATTCAGGCGCTGGGCGAAATGAACAAACAGCTTGAGAGCATGGTAGATGCCCGCACGCTGGAGCTGAGCCAGACGGTCAAGGCGCTCCGGGAGTCCAACCGTGTCAAAAGTACCTTTCTGGCCAATGTCAGCCATGAACTGCGCACGCCGCTGAGCAGCAACATTTCACATCGGAACTGCTGCTGGATGAGATTTTCGGTACCTTAAATGAAAAGCAGAAAAAATATGTGAAGAACATCTGGCTGAGCAGTACCCATTTGCTGCAGCTGATCAACGATATCCTGGATATCTCCAAGATTGATGCCGGCAAAACAAATCTTGCTAATGTTTGTCAAGAACTTTTTCTGGAAGTTGCACAGAAAAAAGGCGTACTAAATGAACCCACCAGATTGCGGGCTTTGAAACAATGATGTAGAATCAAATCGGTTTTACTTGTACAACTCCATTGCACGAGCGTAGTAGATCCGCAGAAACTTATTGACGGCAGCCATTTTGGCTACGTTGTATGGTTTCCCTTCCTGCTCTTTTTTTTGAGCATAAAAAGAGGTACACAGGGTCGTCTTGAGGTTTTGTCAGTTTAAGGGCCTGCATTACCTCGTAACAAGCCTTCCGGAGGGTAGAGCTGCCACGTTTTGAAATGTGGCGGTTTCTGCTCTCAAATTGTCCCGGATTGATATGGAGGGGCATCGTTGCCGGCATAGGAGTTCAATGCCTTGCCGCTGTGAAAGCGACGGATGTCGCCGATCTCAGCGAGAATAATTGGCCCGAGACGGTCACCGACGCCGCGCATTGCTCGAGTACCTTGTATTCCGGAATTGTCTCGGCGATGTTTCTCATCTGAGAAATGATTTCGTCGGCAGCATTTTGTGTTGCGGAAAGCAGGTCAACGCATTGATTTTTGAGAGCCAAATGTAAGGGTCTTCGCCGCGGGTGGTAATGCTGTCAACAGCGAGTTCGTAGATACTAAGTCCCTTGCTGGATGCACTGCGTTCTGAAGCCTTTTTCGCCAAGACGTCATAGGATGCCAGGAAGCGCGCCTTTCCAATTCTTTGAATCTCATCAAAGGACTTGAATCGTTTGATAAAGAGCAGCAGAGCGCATTTTTCAGGGTTTCTGCTGTTCAGTGGCAGTATTCTTGTGATCCCAGGCATCGTCTGATCCAGCAGAGCTATGAGCTGAACTTTCAGTTTCGCGACATAAGTGATACGCTGGCTGTACTGACGGGAAAGAAATTTCAAGTCCTCATACTTTTGCTCCATTGAGCTATACGGTACCAGCTTATAAGATTTTTCAAGTGCATAGGCTGCTATCCGAAGCGCGTCCTTCTTGTCCGTCTTCGCCTTATGAATCTCGACATCCCCGTATTTTTTCATCTGGTATGGATTGACAATGCAAACGGGAAACCCTTCGTCTTGAAGCTTCTTGAGCACCGGATAATGGTAGTGGCCAGTGTACTCCATGAGGATGGTCGTGGTTCTCAAGTCCCTTCAGATAGGTCACGAAAGCTTCCATCTCCGGCTGCGTATGAGCCATTGTGAATGGACTTGCCAGAACTGTACCGTCTGAATCAATTACCGCAACGGTGCTTTTGGCTTTGGATATGTCGATTCCAACTGCGATCATGAAACTCCCTCCTTCGTAAATTGAGATACGATTGGTTCCAGCACTTCAAGATTCAATCAGATTAGTCCGTGAAACGGGAGCAGTGATTTGTCCCAACTTGCTGAATCGAATGCAGAATGATGAAGGCTGGCTGACACATTTGTTTGCGGGCGTGAGTCCCAATCGGAAATTCCGTCAGCCAATCACCTTCATCTTAAAGGAAAAGCGAAGGCTGTAACACCCTCGCTTATATATTACTAACACCCTCGCTTATATATTACTAAGGTTAATTTGGGACGTCTGCTGGTGCATGACGTCTTGGAAGAAGCTCTGACTGTGGTCAAAAGCCTGGCCTATCAAAAGCAGCTGCAGTTTATGGTGGACATCGTGCCAGAGGATCTGCATGTGTGGGCGGACAGGCTTCTGCTCAAGCAGGTTTTGTATAATCTGCTGTCAAATGCGATCAAATTTTCCGATCCGTCCTGGCGCATTTGGGTCAGCGTCGCGCTGGAAAAGGAACGGGGTTTTGTTCGCTTTTCCATCCGGGATGAGGGCATCGGAATCGAAGAGCGCGATATGGAACGAGTCTTCCGGGAATTTGAGCAGGTGGACAATTCTATTCCAGAGCATACGGCGGCGGCACCGGCCTGGGTCTGCCGCTGTCAGAAGCAAGTGGAGCTGCACGGCGGATATATGGAGCTGCGCAGCATAATCGGACAGGGGACGGAAGCGCTGTTCTGGCTGCCGCTGCGGGATGAAGGAGGAAGAACATGGCGAAGATACTGGTGGTTGACGATAATCTGGCCAACTGTGATCTGCTGGCGGATGTGCTCTCGCAGTGGGGATACGAGGTGGCGCAGGCGCATCAGGGGAAAAGGTGCTGCCCATGGTGGAGGGCATTCCGACCGGATCTGGCGCTGCTGGATGTCATGCTGCCCGATATCGATGGCTTTGAGATCTGCAAGCGCATCAGGCTTCGGCGGAAACGGAGAATATTGCAGTGATTCTGCTGACGGTACTCAACGATGTGGAGGATCGGGCGCAGGGCATCCGGGTGGGGGCGGATTTGTTTTTTAAGCAAGCCGGTCAATTATAAAGAACTGCGCCGGCAGATCGAATTTGTGCTTTCAATAAAACCCACATGGAAGAATTGGAGAGAGCGAAGCCATTTGCGAGTGTCTGTTGCGTCTTATGTCCCATCTGGACGCCAAAGCGTATTGTCACAGTCTGACCGTAAAAGAATATGCCAAGAAGCTGGCTATGCGGCTGGAGCTGTCGGAGCGCAGCATCAAGCAGGCGGCTATGGGCGCCGCGCTGCATGATTTGAAAAAGATGCTGCCGGAAAGGACGGCCAGCGATGAGGCGGTGCTTGAAATTCTGCAGCCGCTGAAAATGCTTCACTGGCTCAAGCCTTATTTGACAAAAAAAAAGCGGGATTTTGGATGTTCAAATCGTACATGTGGTCAACGCCTATTGTAAACTGTGCGAAGAGGGTGTGGAGAAAAAACGGCGCTGGAGCGGGTCAGACAAGCATATGGCGCAGAGTACGGGACGTCCTGCGAGGCGTTGGAACAACTGATTGCCGATGAGCAGTTTTTAAAAAATATCGGGTTATGAAAAGCAGCGGAGCATGAAACTGGCTGCGTTCCATCTTCGTAGCTGCTGGCCGCGCAGGGCCGGGCGCATATTTTGACATACGGGGCACAAACTATGGGTACCAAGTATCCATAAGGAGGTCCATGTCATGCCGAAAACGCCCAGAAAGCAATATTTTGCCAGTGAATTTCCTGATATCTGCGACACGGTGTCATCCTGCGAGTGTACAGGGCTGATGCCTTCGCCGCCCACCAACGACGCCGAGCGCGCCGCTTATGAAACCCTGTTTTCCATGGAAGTTTCCCAATCGGAAGAAGACGCCGAACAGCGGCGCCCGTAAAAAACAAACAACAACGGAGGATCCGCTGTACCGGCATGGAAAAAGGCCGCAGGTATAATCCTGCGGCCTTTTTGTCATACTAAAGCAACGGCAAAGGAAAGGATGGGCATTGCATGGAACAGGCGACGAAAACCCGCAGCAGCTGACCGCACAGTTTCAAACCAATGTAAAACTGTTGGATGATATTCTTGGTGTGAGCCGCAATTATGATATATCCGGCCGCGAACTTCGCATCGGCGGCAGACAGGCGCACCTTTATTTTCTGGATGGATACGGAAAAGGACGATGTGATCGAGCGTATCCTTGCCTTTCTTCTGTCCCTGACCGAGCAGCAGCTGGGCAGTGTGCAGGATATGGACGATTTTGCCAGCCGTTTCGGCACGTACGGTGAAACCGGAACGGAGCAGGATCTGGATACAATCGTCACATCGATCCTGCTGGGCAAATGCGCCCTGCTGCTGGAAGGCATGGAACGGGCAATGCTGTTCGATGCGAAGGCTACCCCACCCGCGGCGTAGAGGAACCGTCAGACGGCAAGGTGCTGCGCGGCTCCCCATGATGGATTTACCGAGGTGGTGAAAAGAACTCCGCTCTGATCCCGCCGCCGCATCCGGGATCCCAGACTGGTGATGGAAAATCACCGGGTAGGCGAGCGCTCTCAGGCGGACGTGGTGCTGTGTTATCTCGATGATAAGGTGGATCGGGAAGCCCTTGGAGAAATTCGAGAGCGTCTCAGCAAAATTGATGTGTATTCCATCTCCATGGGGCAGGAAAGCATTGTAGAAGCCATACACCGCCCGCAGTGGTTCAATCCCTTTCCCCGGGGTGCGCTACACGGGCGGCCTGACGCTGCGGCGGCTTCGGTGATGGAGGAGCATCATTCTGATGGTGGACAACTCGCCATCGGTGATGATCCTGCCCACTTCCTTTTTGATTTTATGCAGGAAACCAACGACTACTATTTCCTCCGCTGGTGGAACGTATCTTCGTCTGGTACGCTTTTTCGTGTTTCTTGCCTCGCTGGTCATCACACCTGTGTGGTATTTGGCCATGATGAATCGGAGCATATTCCCTCGTGGCTGGCCTTTATCGGCATTGAGGAGCCCAACGGCGTGCCGCTTCTGCTGCAGCTGTTGTTGTTGGTTGATCGTCGATCTGCTGAAACTGGCTTCGCTGAACACGCCGGATGTGCTGAGCAATTCTTTCAGTATGCTGGGCGCACTGATTTTTGGGTGATTTTGCTGTGCGGGCGAATTGGCTGGTGCCGGAAGTGCTGGTGTATATCGCCTTTGTGGCCATTGCCAGCTTTGCCCAGCCCAGTTTTTTGAACTGGGTTATGCCTTTAAACTGATGCGGGTGCTGCTGCTGATCCTGTCGGCACTGTTTTCCATTTGGGGCTTTCTCGGCGGCTTAGTGCTGATGGCTGTGCTGATCGCCACTACAAAGCCGCTGGCGGGCCATTACCTCTATCCGATCTATCCGTTCAACTGGAAAGCGCTGAAGCATTTACTGCTCCGCCAACCCATCAGCCGGGACAACCTGACGGTTCCCGCCCGGGACAAGCGAAAAACGGGCTGAAACGGAAAACAGGACGGCGGGCCTTTGAAGCCAGCCGTCCTTATTTATGAGCGCCGCGGAGCCATTGGCGCTTGGCTTCCACGCCGGGATGATGTCCGGCTGCGGATTATGCAGGGAACAGGTGCTCCCGGGACAGGTTTTTCGGTGTTATATTGATCCATTCGGCATCCATAAAGGCGCCTCCTTTGTGCGGCGTATCCGCCGCTCAGTGCCGACCCGGTTTTTGTGTGTCAGTCATCCGGCAAAAAGTTGACTGAGGATATAAAGGTTTCCTAGCTGGGCTGATGGCATTTGATTTTGGCTCAGAGGTTCGTCATATTGCTGTGCTGCGGCTTCGTCGATTTCAGTGCAGCGCTGCCGCCTGACTGCCGCCATTTTTCCCGGAAAATGCGCGCCGGGGCTGCAGCTCTTTTGACCAGCATAGCGGACGGATAACGCCCATCTTCAGTGCAGACGCCGT
>VOFH01001698.1_pt1 | contig 25843 bp, 44 predicted proteins | sample 5384091 | NCBI WGS metagenome assembly VOFH01 (sample SAMN12384727, study PRJNA508395) | human gut metagenome | isolation source: healthy gut G | host: Homo sapiens
ATGAAAAAATGTTGAGTGGAATTAAGCCAAGCGGACGTTTGACACTTTGGAAACTATATAGGTGCAATCCGCAAATTCGTGGAGTATCAAGATGAGTATGAATTATATGTATTTTTATTGCGAACCTACACGCTATTACTGTAGCACAAGATAAAGCAGAGTTGAAAAAAACACAAAGGATTTAATTGCTTTGTATTTAGCTTGGCGGTCTTGATCCTAAAAGTTACAATCTTTTCCACAAAGCGATGTACATGAACATGCTGAACTTGGCTGGATTATGACTTGTAATTTTATATGGGTGAACTGCAAAGAATGACACAATATAAAGATAAAACTGCAAAAGGTGAAACTGGGATAACAGCTGGACTGTTTACTTATCCATCTTTAATGGCCGCAGACATCCTTTATATGATGCAGATTATGTACCTGTTGGAATAGATCAAAAACAGCATGTAGAATTGACAAGAAATTTAGCTGAAAGATTTAATAACCGTTATGGTGAAACCTTTGTCATTCCAGAACCAGTAGTTGCCAAAGTTGGGGCTAAGATTTATTCTTTTGCAAAATCCAACTAAGAAAATGTCTAAATCAGAAGAAAATCCAAAAGGTACAATTGATTTACTAGATGAACCAAGTCTAGCTCGCAAAAAGTTATGTCTGCCGTAATGGATTCTTTAGGTATCATCCAATATGATCCGGAAAATCAGTTGGGGATCAGCAATCTATTAACAATTCTTTCTTCCTTAAATGGAGAGTCCATTGAAAGTATTGTAAATAGATATGAAGGAAAAGGATATGGAGAATTCAAAAAGAAGTTGGACAGCAGGTATTTGACTTTTTTATCTGATTTAGAAGCGCTATAATGAAATCATTGCCAGTGGTATGGCAGAGCAGGTAATTAAGGAAGGAAATGAAAAAGCATCTTTCATTGCTAGAAAAACTTTCTAAAGTAAAAGAAAAATTGGTTTTGAAGTCTTCTAAATCATATTAAACATATAAAAAGCCATTGACACTTTCGTTATTAAATCAAATGATGTCATTGGCTTTTTATTTTATATAAAAGATAAAATGAGTAGATATCATAAACTACTCATTCTTTGTATATCACCTTTTTTATCTAACATATAGATTGTCAGACTCCATATTTTTATTTCAAAAACATGAAATATCCTAAGACCAAAATACCAAGTACAATTCCGATACCATCCAAACACCTTAAAGTCATGTTTCTTAATATATGTCATCAAGAATCGAATAACTATAATAGACACAATGAAGGCAGTAATCATTCCAATTAGTAGAAGTCCCCATTCACCTAAAGAAAATACCAAACCAGCTTTACTAATTTTAATAAACTAGCTCCAAACATTACAGGAATAGCTAGGAAGAAAGTAAATTCTGCCGCAACAGTACGACTAATTCCAATCATCAATCCTCCAACAATCGTAGCTCCACTTCTACTAGTTCCCGAAAATTGCCGCAATTAACTGAAAAATACCAACAATCATCGCATCTTTATAAGACAGATCCTCTAAACTTGTAACTCTTGCACGTCTATTTTGTTACCATTCTCAATAATAATAAAAGCAATACCGACAATTACAAGCATGACTGCTACAACAAAGCCATTATATAAATGTGCTTCTAACCAATCATCTAACAAGATACCAACAATAGCTGCCGGAATACAGGCTACTAATATTTTAAACCAAAGATTCATAATATCATAACGAATAAACGGACGATTTTTATTTTTCAAATTAAATGGAAAAAAATCTTATTCCAATATAACAAAACAACTGCTAAGATTGCCCCTAACTGAATAACAACCAAGAAAACATTCCAAAACTCTTCAGATACCTGTAATTTCAAAAACGGTATTTCTTCAATTAAAATCATATGCCCGGTACTACTGATAGGAAGCCATTCCGTAATTCCTTCAACAATACCATAAATAATTGTTTTTAATACTTCAAAAATATACATTACAACTCTCCTTCTCTAAAATATTCCTTTACAAATTCTTTAAAAGTCTCTCCCCTAACTTCATAGTTTTTATACTGGTCAAAACTACTACAAGCCGGAGATAACAACACAACATCACCAGACTGTGCAATTTGAATTGCTTCTTTTAAAGCCTCTTTCATAGTTTCTGTTGTAATCGTGTTTGTAAAAATATCTTTAAATTTCTCTTTTGTTTCTCCAAAAGAAATACAACATTTTATCTTCTTGTCAAAAACAGATAATTCGTCAAATGGAATTCCTTTATCATGTCCTCCTGCAAGCAAAATAATATTTTTTCAAATGAATTTAATGCTGCCTGTACAGCATGTGTATTGGTTGCCTTGGAATCATTATAAAAACGTACTCCATCTTTTTCTCCAACATATTCTAAACGATGTTCTACCCCATGGAAGTTTTGAAGGGTATGTGCAATATTTTCCGGTGATACACCTAATTTATAAGCCATACATCCCGCAACCATTGCATTCATCAAATTATAATCCCCACAATTTTACATCACTTTCATTAAAAAGAGGAATATCCCATAACCAGACAGCTTTATCTTTACGATATAAATCTACATCTTGTCAGTGAATGAGTAATCTATACAGCGACATGGAATATTTTTGCATATTGCATAACAGTTTCATCATCAACATTACGTAAAAACCAGTCATTTTCTTTACAGTTCTCATAAATACGCATTTTCGATGCATAATAGGAATCAAGTGATGGCATATAATCCAAATGATCTGGAGCAAGATTACATACAACACTTACTTCAGGTGCAAATGTATCAATACCTAAAAGCTGAAAATTGCTCAGTTCTAATGCCACATCTTTTTCTTCCTGTTCATGCTGCAATGCTAACTCGCTTAATGGAAAACCAATATTTCCGGCAACGATAGCTTTTCCATTTGATTTTAACATCTCATAAAGCAATGTAGTTATTGTCGTCTTTCCATTGGTACCAGTCACTGCTCCATAATGAAATTTTTCGCAAAACGATAACCAATTTCCACTTCTGTAAAAATTGGAATATTTTCATCTACAAAGTATTTCACAAAAGGAACCGTATACTTTATTCCTGGATTTTTACCACAAATGCCCATTCTTTATTACGTAAATGATCTGATGTCCACATTCAAACACATGCATTCAGAAGCAATTAATTCTTCCTTATCTTTAATTTCTGCCATATCTGTAATTGTCACTTCATAATCATGCAAAGACAGCAGTTTAGAAACTGCAACTCCACTTCTAGCTGCACCAATTACCAATAATTTTTTCTTTTCATTTTATATCACTCCCAACCATAAACCAAGAGCTGCAAACACAAGAGCGATACACCAAAACATTAACACAACCTGCGTTTCTTTCATTCCGCCTAATTCAAAATGATGATGCAAAGGAGACATTCTAAAACTCTTTTTCCTGTTAATTTAAAACTTGTAACTTGAATGATAACAGACAAGACTTCCATTAAAAATACACCGCCAATTATAATTAACAAAAGTTCCTGTTTTAAAACCATGGCAGTTGCCGCAAGCAAACCTCCAATTGCCAAAGATCCTGTATCTCCCATAAAGATTTTTTTGCAGGGTGCAAATTAAAAACGAAGATAGCCAAGCAATGCCCCGCTTACAGCCAATAAAACATTGCCAGATCATGTTGTCCTTTCAACAAAGAAAAAATAATGAATGGCGCAATTGCTATTAAAGATGTTCCTGCACACAATCCATCTAATCCATCTGTCAAATTCACCGCATTGCTTTCTGCTGTAAACATAATAAATACCAAAAAAGAAATATAAAATCCCTATATTTAAAACTAAGATGCAATACAGGTATTTCAATACTTGTATCTGCTACATATGTGTAGCAAATATAGAAAACAACTGCTAAAACAGATTGTAACAGGAATTTTACAGATGGTTTTAATCCATCATTATTCTTTTTCACTACAATTAAGAAATCATCTAAAAAGCCAATGAAAGCATATCCTAAATAAGCAAACACTACAATCAGCATTTCCGGTGTAGCAAAAGCTTTATAATCTAATATCAGCATAACCAATATTGGGACAAGTACAAATACAATCCCGCCCATAGTTGGTGTTCCTGTTTTTGCCATATGACTTTTCGGTCCTTCTTTTCGAATGCTTTGTCCAAATTTAATTTTATGTAGAAACGGAATCAGAACTGGCATTACGACCAATGTCAAAACCAGTGCAGCTCGAATGCAAGCAAATATTTTATTTCCAATTTCATTCCTCCTTATGAAAAAGTTCTTTCACAAAGTCTTCATCATTATAGGGATAAAATACACCATCTATTTCCTGTGTAGACTCTGCTCCTTTTCCAGCGATTACTATTATATCATTTTTTTGAGCAATATTGAAACAATGTTTGATCGCATACTTGCGATTTTCAAAAAACCATGTAATTCTCTCCTCCAGCCTCCAGCATATCCAGCAAAATAGAACTAACTTTTTCATTTCTTTGATTATCTGCTGTAAAAAAAGCTATATTGTTATATATCATAGCTATTTGTGCCATATAGCTTCTTTTCTTCTTATCACGATTTCCTCCACATCCTATAATGCAATATAATTTCCCTGAACATATTTCTTTACAATAGGATAAAACTTCTTTTTAAAGAACTAGCTGTATGCGCATAATCAATAATCACTGTACATGGTTCTTGACAAATTACCTCCATTCTTCCCTTTTCACTATTTAATCCCTTTACATCTTCCTGCAGTTTTTCATAGGAAATACCTAAAATTCGACATGCTGTAATACATAAAGCTACATTATATACATTCCATTTTCCCAAAAGAGAAGTTGTAAAAGGAATTCCCTGTACCTGCATAGAAACACCTTCTTTAGAATGTTTTTGATGATCAATAACCACATGACTAGATTGATTTCCAATTACAATGCAGTTTTTATGATTCACATGCAGTAACTCATCTGTATAAACTCCATCATCGTTGATGATAATTTTTCCACCTTTTTTAAATACTGATGCAGTTTAAATTTCGTATAACGATAATGCACCTGTGTAAAATGATAATCTAAATGGTCACTGGAAATATTCGTATAAAAGTATCAAATCAAACTGCAAAAAGACCTATACGTTTTTGATCAATGGCATGAGAGCTCACTTCCATAACTACATGTGTAATTTGTTTTTGTAATGCTTCATGAAACAATTCTGCTAGTATATACATATCAGGAGTCGTATTTCTTATTTCTTGTTTATCCCCATTCATATCTACAAGATGCGTTCCAATACGCAATACCTTATATCCTTCTTTTTTTAATATTTGTGTAGAAAACAGGCCGTTGTTGTTTTCCCATTAGTTCCACTAATACCAATTACTTTTATATTTTCACAAAGATCTCCATAATAAAACTTTAATATTTCTTTTTTGTACCTGTTCAATATTAGAAATGACATAAACATTTTCAAATTCAATGCATACTCAGCAAAAAACAACAGCACCTTTTGATAAGGCTTCTTGGATATGCATCATTTGATGAAGATACGTATCTTTGTGACTTATAAACAACCAGTTTTTCTCTACTCTTCGACTATCGTCGCTAATTCCTTGAAGTATACAATCTTTGCCACATTCTTTATGAAGCAAGGCTAAAACATCACTTAACTTTATCGTCTCAAGATAAATCCATACCTCCCCCTCCTTCAGAAGAAAACATCGTTCCTTCCTCTGGCATTTGTTCTATTACATAATCTCCCTCGCCAATAAAGGTAAACGTAACTCCTTCCTGCTGTACTTCTTTTTCTTTTCCCTACAAAGTTTTCCACTTTTATATTTTCTGTTTCCGGCCAAACAAGTTTTTTAGGAATTTGATTCTTTGTCTTTTCAACGCCAAGATAAGGTAAAATATCTTCATAACAAGATTTCGCAATAGGGGCAATAACCGTTCCTCCATACAAAACATCATTTTGAGGACTATCTGCTGCGATATATAAAACAATCTGTGGATCATCCATTGGTGCTGCGGATAAAAATGACAATATATAATCAGAAGTGGAATATACTCCATTTTCTGCTTTTTGTGCAGTTCCTGTTTTTCCACCTATTTTATAACCTTCCATATAAGCCGGTTTTCCTCCTCCATTTGCAACGACACTTTCCAAAGCATAACGCATTTGTTTACTTGTTTCTTCTTTAATTACCTGTCTTTTTGGGTAGGCTTAAATTCTACAAGTGGATCGTGCGTAATAGGATCTAAAACACTTTTCGTAATATAGGGCTGATACAAAGTTCCTCCATTGATAATCGCACTAAATGCTGTTACTAACTGAATAGGAGTTACACTGATTCCTTGTCCAAAAGCAACGGTTGCCTGTTCTAATTCACTCATCTTTTTTTTTATCAAACATAATTCCACTGGATTCTCGGCAAATCTATGCCTGTTTTTCTCTCCAAATCAAATTTTTTAACATACTCTACTTCTTTATCAATCCCAATCTTCTTGATATTTCTACAAAGCTTTGGATTGCTGGAATTTTCCAATACCTGTAAAAATGTCTGATGTCCATGTCCTCCGGCTTTCCACGATTTAATGCGTGCTCCATTTACCATTTCATACCCCTTGTCATCATACGTATCCTTAAACATATCAAATAGGTTTAAATCTAAAGCACTTGCGAAAATAACCGATTTAAATGTAGATCCATGGTTCATAACTCATCCAAATAGGAAGATTTCGATTATATACATCACGATCATAATCTTCATAATGATTAGGATCAAAATCAGGTTTTGAAACCATTGCGAGAATCTCTCCAGTTTTTGGATTCATTGCCAGTGCTAAAGCCGATTTGGGATGATATTTTTTACTAAATTATCTACTTCTCTTTCCACAATTCCCTGTATCGTAGAATCAATGGTCAATTGTACATCCATCCCTCTACCCGGAGCTTCGTATCGTTCCTTATACATCTTTACATTATGTCCTTTCGCATCTAAAGGAATCTTTAATGCTCCATTTTGTGCACGCAAAATATTATCATACTGCAGTTCAATCCTGCTAACCCTTGATTATCAATACCCGTAAATCCTAAAACCTGTGCCAAATAATTATTATTTGGATAATAACGTAAAGAATCCTGTACTAAATAGACCCCATCTAAGCCCAGTTCTTCTATTTTCTTTGCTTTTTGTCATCAATAAGCCGCCCTTCTGGCTGAATTTTTGTGTACTTGTTTTTTCTTATTTAAAGTTGACTTTATTTTCTTTTCATCTGCTTCTAGTATATCTGCCAGCTGTTTTGCAGTAGTATCTGCATCTTTAATTTGTGCAGGCACCACCATAACAGAAGTACTTGGTACATCATAAGCCAGCTTCTCCCTTTTGAATCTAAAATACTTCCACGAAGTCCTGCCACAGTAAAATCTCTTTCCCACGACTCTTTCTGCTTTTTCCATGATTTCTCCATGATGAAAAAAGCTGTTCATATCCTAGCTTTCCTAAAATACAGGCAAATAACATCACGCAGCATAAAAAAATAACTTGTATTCTTTTCTTTACTTTCCAGCGAATCATACATACACCTCATCACAAGTATATGAACGCTTTTCCTAATACATGCGAAAAGCAGCATAACCTCGTATGCTGCTTTTTCAGACTTTGTATTCAGATTGTTAATTAACATGCAGTTCCTCTTTAAAGAACTCATGTAAACTCATTTCTAAACCTTCTGTAATAACAACGATTAGAAAGTCAATGGAGATACGATGATTTCCACTCTCCATTCTGGAAATATGGGATTGCTTAACTCCGATTTTATCGGCCATCTGAATTTGTGTAATACCTCTTTCTTTTCTTAAATCTTTAATTCTTTGAATGATAGCTCGGCGATACTTGTCTGTCATGGTATTTTCCATATAGCATCCCTCTTTTCACATATACCATAACACATATAACATTAGATATCCACCAAATTATATAAATCTTTATAGATTACTTTTTAAATTCCTTAAATCAATGATATAATTATGAAATACTAGCTTCTTTTTACCCATTTAACTATATTGTAGTACAATACTTGTCATACTTTTCAACAACCTTTATAATGGATACATTGGATGATATCACTTTATCCAATTTATTTTTATTATAGATTGCACATAATAAAAAAATATACGTATTCTATAAGCAAATCACATAGTATATTAAGGAGGTTTTTCTATGAGACTACAAAATAAAGTTGCTGTTGTTACCGCATCCACGTGGTATTGGTGCTGCAATCGTTGAGACATTCGCAAAAAGAAGGTGCAAAGGTGTATATGGCTGTACGCAATCTGGAAAAAGCACAGGAAATGGCAGAACGCCTAAAATGCTGAAGGTGGACAGGTATATTGTGTATATAATGATGCTACGAAGCAGGAAACTTATAAAACTATGATTGAAGAAGTAGCACAGAAAGAAAGAAGGAAGAATTGACATTCTTGTCAATAACTATGGAGGTTCAGATCAGAAAAGATCTGGATATCAAACTTACTACGTATGAAGACTTCATTCAAACATTAGACCAAAATATTGGAAGTGTATTTATTGCCTCACAAGCTGTAATTCCACACATGGCAAAAATGGTGGTGGAAGCATCATCAATATTTCTTCTATTGGAGGTATTCGACCTGATATATCTCAAATCTCCTATGGTACAAGCAAAGCATCCATTAACTACCTTACAAAGCTAATTGCAGTTCAGACTGCCAGAGATAACATTCGCTGTAATGCCGTTCTTCGGGAATGACCGCAACCGATGCATTATGCAAAACCTTAGCGATGATTTTCAGGAATTTTTCCTAAAACATACACCAATTAAAAAGAATGGGAACTCCAGAAGAAATTGCCAAAAGCTGTCTTATATTTTGCAAGTGATGAATCTGCATTTTACTACAGGACAAATCATGGGATGTCTCTGGTGGTTTTGGAATGCCAACACCTGTTTTCGGTGATATGATAGCTATGAAGGAAAAACGATAATTCAGAATCATATAAAAACAAAAAGAACAATTTTACAAAACTTTATAATAACACAGAGATTACACGATCATAGAATCTCAACTAATCACAAAGCAGTATCAAAAATAGGTACTGCTTTCTTTTTATTTAATTTCATTAAAATTGTTCTTTAATTTTAAACAATTACTAAGTTTTAAGTATAAAATGATTTTTCTTATAATCAATCAAACCATCTTTCTGCATTTTAGAAAGTTCATTACACATAGAACTACGATCAACATTCAAATAATCCGCTAACTGCTGTCGATTATATGGAATAAGAAAAGAATTGCTTCCATAATATTTAGCACACTGTGAAAAATAAGACATTAATCTATCTCGGATAGATTTTGAACTGGTATGTTGAATCCTTTGTGAAAGCTGAATGTTTTTGTGTGCAAATATGCCTAATAAATTTTTGATAAGTTTTGTATGGAAAAAACAGGTGTTGGAACAGATAGTAAAGACTCTTCCTACATTTAAAAAAGTATCTCCGTATCTTCTATAGCGGATACTGTAACTAGCATCGCTTGTCTGGAATACAAGCATATGCTTCAGCGAATACAGAACCAGTAGAAACATTTCCTAAGACGCTGTTATTTCCCCAAATATCATTGCAAGATATGATTACCATGCAAGATAAGTACAATACCTATGTTCTCTGTAATATTGCCTTCAGAAAGAATTGTTTCTCCTTTTTTATAACTTCGTTTTACCGCATTAAGACAATCCAAAAGCAGTGTTATTTCCTGTTCTTGTAAACCTTGAAACAACTGTGTATTAGACAAATTCATATTTTTCTCCTTTTGTTGTTAAAACAACAGAATTTCATTTTTGATTATAGTATGCTTAATCTACAAACACAAGAGAAAGGATGGATTTAGAATGATTCGAAAAAATTATACAAATAGATGAAGAAAAAATGTAATGGCTGCGGTGCATGCGCTGAAGCGTGTCATGAAGGGCAATCGGTATGGTAAATGGAAAGGCGAAACTTTTTAAGAGATGATTATTGTGATGGCTTGGGAGACTGCTTGCCAACATGTCCTACGGAGGCAATTTCCTTTGTGGAACGAAGCTGCTGCATATGATGAAAAAAGCTGTTTTGGAAAACAGAAAAAACAACTCATTAAATACACAAACAGGTTGTCTGGAAGCCAAGCATATCGTATAGAACATTTACAGAATACTATTTCTCCAATATGCGAAGAAGCGGTATCACAGCTTGGACAATGGCCTTGTCAGATTAAATTGGTACCAGTTAGCGCCCCATATTTTGATGGTGCAAATTTATTGGTTGCGGCAGATTGCAGTGCATATGCATATGCCAGAATGCACGAGAAATTTATGCGAAATATTACAATCATTGGCTGTCCAAAGCTGGATAATATTGACTACAGTGAAAAACTGACACAAATCATTCAAAACAATGATATTAAGAAAGTAACCATAGTACGAATAAAACAGTGTATATAAAATAAAGCAGAAAGAGTTTATAATTGTATTCTCCTTCTGCTTTTATTTACAATATGCTTTTGTCTGTTTGCTCCAAGGCAAGAACATATCAAAGGGATTCAGGATGTTTTATTAGATCCTGACTAGGAAGATAGGTAAATATGAAACTTAGATATCTGTATGGATCTATTCCATTCCTTTCGCTGTTTCTATGATACTGTATACTGCTGCACTTGCCTCTGCTCCTTTTGGGCTCGCTGAAAACAACCAGTTTTTCCGGCCTGTCGTAAAGGGACGTATCGTCCTTTCATCTAAGCTGTTCGTCATCGGCAATAATCCGTCATTCAGATATTCGCTCAATCCTTTTTTTATGATTCTGCGCATATCCGATCGCCTTTGCTATCTTCGATCCATTAGATACAAGAGTCAGATTCTTTTCACACCATTTGAAGAATTCCTCTACTACTGGTTTCGATCTTTCCTGTCGTATCCTTGCTTTCTCTTCCGGTTCTAGTTTGTCTATTTCTTTCTCAATGCCAAACAGTCTTCCTATCATATCGACTCCTGCTTGGCAAGCGTCTCATTTACGTTTTCGATATTTGATGGGATGCTCTCTACAATTTTCTTCTGGCATGTGCCCAGCAATATGCATTCGTTACGCCATTCAGATTATTGTATCCGGAATATCCATCCGTTATTACGAATCCATGGAATCCATCTAGAAATATCTGTGGATTATATCCCGCTCTTGTTGGTTTATATTCAAATATCCTTATCGGTGTTTTTGATTCTCTTATATTTGCATATACCCACATATAGGATTTCGTCGTATTCTTCTTTCCTTCTTCATTCAATACCAGTACAGGCGTTTCATCACAATGGATATAGTGTTCTTTCAACAGGAGTTCATGAAGCCTTTCTTTCAGCGGGATCAGATATTCCTTTGAGGCTATGATGATCCAGTTTGCCATCGTTGCCCTGCTTAATTCTAATCCCAGCCTTTTCCATTCTGCTTCCTGCCTGTATAGCGGGACTCCATTTACATATTTCTCTTTCATGATATGGGCCATTTTTCTGCTGAGGCAAAAGAATGCGGTATGACTGGTGCTGGTATGCCCGTTTTATCATCATGATGTTTCCTTCTTTTTGCAGTTCCTGCATTCGAATGTTTCCCTGTATATCTTTTTCACTTTTAATCTGGCTGGTATGAACTGCACCTCATTTCTGACAAATTCTTTTCCTACGCGATTCAGTTTATGACCACATCTTGGACATATCCTTTCTTCTTCGGGAAGAGTTAACAGGACCTCTTCACTCGGAAGTGCTTCTAATCTTATATTGAGGAAATCTTTATGTTTCTTCTTTCGCCTTTTATAACTGATATCTTCTAAAAGTTCTGCTTCACACTCTGTCTCTGCCTCATCAAAAAAAGAAAGCTGCCCAAAACCAAGTGAATGCGATGTCTCACTTTTCGTTCCAAACAGTTTTTTTCTTCAGGTATTCATTTTTCTTCTTTCAGTAATGCATTTTCGTTCTTCAAACGTGTATTCTCATCCCTTAAGATCTGCATATCTTCGTTTAATTTCTTGATAAGTGAATTCATTTCAGTAAGTTGTGCCGTAAGATTTAATAACACCTGTTCTTTCATGAGATCCACTCCCTTTAACTGCTTATATTATACCATTTTCAAATAATAAAATCATGGATAAACAGGGATTTAAAGTACTTTTTAGGCATGGATTTCTGTATCCTTTTGGGCTGTTCTATATGCAGTCCTTCCATCAGCCAGCGAAACTGCTGAGAAGTAATGAGCTGTGCTTCCTGTTCATTCTAGGCCATTTGAATTTTCCATTTTCCAGTTTCTTGTAAAGCAGGACGAAACCATCTTCTTCCCAGTAGAGTGCCTTTAATTTTGAGGAACTTTTTCCACAGAAGAGGAAAAGAGCATTGGAACATGGATCAAGGTGGAAATTCTGTTGAACGATGGCAGCCAGTCCATCAATGGATTTTCTCATATCTGTATAACCTGTTGCGATATAGATTTTCTCAGCTTTTGAGATATCACCTAGCATAACAGCACCTTCAACATATTCACAAGCACATCAATATCAATATTATCTGGCTTTTTGGATATGAATATCTCCTTTTTATGATTTCAATATTTTCATGAGTGATTTCTTTTTCTTCATTTACCACTATGGGATAAAAATCTTGATGATCATCAGCCTCTTTTATTGCCAATTCTCTAAACTTTTTAAGATAGTAGTAATAGGAAGGTTCTGATATATTATTCTCATCGCACCACCTCTTTACAGGAAGCCCGCTGTCACGACAGTTTTGTATGATCTGTTTCCATTGACTTAATCTGACATTATCATTTACGCATTGGATCTTCGTTCTCATAAATAAAGTCACACCCTTCTGATTTATAGTAAGGTGATACTCGAATTACTCTAATATAGTAACTTGAGCACTCAGCTTACTGTATCTCAACTATAAGTGTGACATATTGTTATCTTTTATCATATACACTATTTTATTTTGCGGTTACAATAATTCTAGATATTTCACTAGCAAAAATCCTTAATAAATATTATAAAAGTGGACTTCATGAATCCACTTTTTTGATTTAAAAAATTCATAAGCACTTTATCTATTTCAACGTTTTAGACTTTCTTGCTCTAATTTATATCTTTTAGCCAACCGTTCATTAAATCAGCTATATTGGGTTCTACTAAATGTATCTTCGCCATATATTATTACATCCATATTTTACGATTTTATTCTTCTCTCTCATCAGAGTCATCAATCGAATTATCTAATTCTATTTCATTCACATTTACGCTTTCAAAATCATTATCATTTTTGACTCTGTTACAATGGCGATGTAATAGTTGTGCATTTTCTAAAGTTGTTTCTCCGCCTTGAGAAAACGGTCTAATATGATCTACTTCCGCATCATCTATGCTTAATATTTTTTGCCCACAGAAAGAAAGAACAAACATATCCGTCGTGCCACAATTCATTTTTAATTTCGTCAGAAAAAGTTCTAATAATACCTGCATTACTATGTTTTCCTATAACATTAGCAATTGCATTATAAACCATCATAATTCTACCAATCACTCTATTCTTAGAACCGGTTGCAGCATATGTGAAATCTTGATATTTTATATCATTCTTTTCAGCTCTTGAATGCAATCTCTAATATTGTCGGCATGAGACATCAAATCATGATTATCAAACATAGAACAAGCAACAATGATTGAGTCATACACAGAACCACTAAATTTGTTCATATATTTTCCTTTTTGCCTATCATAAGCACAAAAGCATTATTTCCAAAAACTTGTTTAATTATATCCACAGTTCTATTAAATAAGTCTTTCAACTCTTTGATCTTATCTTCATCTGCATTTTGATACATAGCCATAAAATTATTCATTGTTTTGTTCATTGATGAACTATATTCTTGAAAATTTCTAAGAGCAAAAAATCTCAAAATGTACTCTTGATAATTTTTCCTTTTATTTTCATCGATAAATAAATCTTTTAATATTCTATTGTTACTAATAATTTCTTCTAATAAATCATTCAAAGAACCCCTATATATACAATTCCTTAGTTCCTGTGGTTTTAATCTTATTGAACCTTGATTTAATCTAGCAAATATTTCATATTTTAATTCTTGAGATTCTTTGGTTAAAATAATGGAATTTAAAGTACATGATTTTAAAGTTCTCTGCAACGCTTTTTCTAAATCTGCATACTTTTTACCATTTAAGTCATTTAATTCTTCAAGCCCTCTTAAAGAAACTCATTCTTCAGAAATTTAACAAAAGATGTCATTCTTTGCTGTCCGTCTATTATGCTAAGCCTTCCATCTGATTCCTCACATAGATATACTGTAGGAATTGGAATGTTCATCAAAACTGATTCAATTAAACGAGATGCTGTTTTTTCATCCATTACATAATCTCTCTGGTAATCTGGTTGAGGAATAATATCTCCATCATCAAACATTTCTTTTATTTGGGATAATGTTAAATCCTTTTTATCTGTAAAAACTCTTGTTGGTGAGGTTATTTGTTCATTTATCATAATCTATTCCATCCCTTTTCTTAAAATACTTAACTTTTACTTACAATCTTCCAAAAATATAAATCACTTAATTGTTTATACCTATCATTGTTATTTTAGATAATTTATTGCAAAAAAATCATTTAGAGAATCTGATAACAATTCTTTTACACTGTCTAAATCAATTTTACTACTTCACTCTTTGTAGCAACACTATACTTTCCACATGTGTTGGGAGTTAAAAGGTGGAAGAAAAAAGATAAAATTACCCTTTTTGTGAAATACATTTTTATTTATGATAATCTATTTTCTATAATTTTTAGCTCCTTTTTTAATTCATCTATTGCAATTTTTACTATTTTATCTATATCTGAATCATCAAAGGAATCTAATTTATTTTGCAATTCTTCTATAAAGCTAAGATTTTTTCTTTATACAAACTATCTTTCCAATTTATTATCAGCGATGAGAATACTTTATGAAAAATATCATTAAGATTCCAGATTGGATAACCTCTTTTTTGCTTCAACTATTTTTCTATAAAAATCGTCAATTTCAATTTTCACAAAATAATCCATCTCTACAACATCTCTATCTATAATGTTAATGTATTCTTTTTCTCCTTTTGAAACCATTCCATAAATATATTTTAATGCTATCACTAATATTTGTAGACAAAATATTAATATAATTTGCATATAGTATTTTTTCTTGATCCAATATATTCAAACCAGTTCTCAACTCAAAAATAATCATATTAATGTTCTCTTTACTTATTAATATACTTTTTAAACTTTTCAATAAATGAGTTAACTTTTTCATGCTTTAATATCTTATTATATTCCAAACTTGCAATATTCATTAAAATACGTTTATACTGTACCTCATTAAGTAAATCTAAATTAGATATCATATTATCAAAGTATTTATTAATAGTGTTTTCATCAGTGAATTACGCCAATCCATTATTTCTCTGCAAATGATATCAATTTTATTATTCGACTTTAATATATCATTTTTTTGAATAATTAAATCAAAGAATTTTTCATCTAATAAAGATAAACCTCGTATATAATCTGATAAATCTAATTGAACAGAATTTAAATATTTATTTTGTTTATTTCCTTTTTTAACTCTATACTCTCTTCCAAGAAAAAAGTATAGTTTTCTACAATTAGTTTGTTTACTATTTCTTGATTTTTACAAAACTTGGATTTTTTAACACAATTATTTAATTTACTTAAGAAGAATTGAAATGTCCTTAAATTTTCATGTCCTTTTTCCCTCATTATAGTAATTAATCCTAAGATATTATCCTTAATTATATTATAAAAATCATTATCGAGATTTTTTTGTCGTTTTCTATTATACTTAAACAACTTTCTTTTAAATCAGGTACATAATTAAAGGTTTCTCCTATTAATTTTTCTTTAACTTTATTATAACTACTCTTTTCCTCAAAAATTTGTTCAGTTCTATCTTTTTAACTTTTCTAAACTTAAACTATTATTATCGCTAACATTATTATTTTTATTTAAATCAATAACTTTGTTCATTGCGACTACATACTTAAGTTCTAAATTATTAAGTTTAGAATCCACCTCTTTTTCATTTGCAACAATGATTACTTTCATATGTTGATGCTCAACATATCCGTTAATATATCCCATCAATTCACTAATTGGAATTTTAGCTCTTTCTAAATCATCAAAATTAATACAGTATCTTTTTTAAAGAAAATTTACTCTTTAATTTTTCAGCTATGCCTTCAATATTAGTAACATCGATTCCGTTTTTTTCAAGTTGTTTAAAGATAATTGTAGACCCCAAACTTGCCCATCCTGCAATCTCATCACCTTTTTATTACCAAAATAGTTTTGAATAAGTACTTGCTTTGTAATTTCTTGTAAACTATCAACCCCATATAGAGAAACATATACATACTTTATACTATAACTATAAAAATGATCTATCAACACTTCTCTAATAAAATAAGATTTTCCACATCCCCATAACCCATTGATCATTATTGCATAATCATATGTTTCATCAGCTATATAATTTAAGATAGCTTGCTTCAACTGTTCTGAATTATACTCCATTTCTTCCTCCACACTCTTTCAAATTTTAATTTCAACAGAATTCTACTTATCAAATGAACTTATCTTTTCTTTGAATTATCCACAATGCTCTATTCCTCATAAACTTATATTGATTGAGGTAAACTAATAATCTTTTCGGACTTTTCCTATTCCATTTAATCTATATTTTTCAATATAGAGTTGAGCATCTAATATAGATTTAAAAATTACAGCTTCTTGGATATTATCTGTATAGTGTGTGTATCTTCCAATAAAAGCTATTTCTCCTGAACCAATTACTTGTACGATACATTTTTTCTTCCAAAACAAACACCGCTTTTTTTTTAACAGAATTATTATAGCATAAAGTTATATATCTTCCTTATGGTTTAAATACAAAAAAACGCAGTGTGTTTTCTGCGTTTACTTTTACAGTGATTGATTTGGATTCATATCTATTTCATATTTTTGAATATAATCTAGTGTTTGTTTTAAAAACTCTAATTTTCCATCTAATCGTTTTTGACAATTTGCAAAGATTTCTTTTAGTTCAGAAAAGTTTTGATTCTTTTGTGCTTCATATAATGCAGTCTTATATTCTTTTGAATAAACATCATCGATCATAATTAAATCTACACCATTTTCTATACATTGCTTTAGCATTAAGAAACGACCGATTCTTCCATTTCCATCTTGAAAAGGATGGATATTTTCAAATCTGGCATGAAACTTAACAATAGCATCAAAATCTTTTTGGGAGTCATTCCACTCCTGAATTAATTCTTCCATTCGTTCTTCAACTTCCCATGGTTCAGCCAGTTTTAAATCTACACCAGAAATTTGATTTGGAATCTTTTTCCAGCACCCTGCAAATCCTCTTTCATGATCTAACGTTCTGTCTTTTAACATTCTATGAAGATCTAAAATAAGTCTTCTGCTTAATGGTTCACCTAATGTTTCAACTACATAATCAAAAACATCAGTTGAATTTGTTGTTTCCAACACATCATCGATTTTGTGACTACCCTCAATAATTTGTTCATTTAAATACTTCTCTAAATTTTCTCTACTAAAGGTACTCCCTTCTAATTTATTAGAATGATATAAAAATTCTGTTTTAACTGATTGATATGCTGAATTCGGAGTATCTTTAAAAACTGTATAGTTTTTGCATCTATAATCACGATTCCACTCCTTTCCTAACTATGCTTTATTATAGCATAAGTCTAGTACTATTTTATCTTATATTTGTTTATTACATTTATCATTCAGAATGATTCACATTCCATAATAAATACTATCTTACTTTCGCTTTTTCAATCTGCTTGTGTACGACTGCCCCAAACTCGAAGTGAATATCTATCATTGCATCTTCATGTACGATAATCCTCTCTATCATCCTTCTCATCATTGCATTATCAAACTTCTTCATGTTCATCACATTGTTATCCATATATTCTTCTATCTGTTTTACTCTTTCACAACTCCTAGAATTTTCCATCATTCTCTTTTTCCGTTCCTGTAATTGTTTCAACAAGAATCCCTGCTCTACTATTTTTATATCCACTTCAGGATCCTGTTCAAAGTCATTCATTGCTTGGTCGATAAGTTCAGACATCGTCTTTTTCACTTCTTTTATCTTTTTATCCACGATAGTCATATCTGTTTCTGTATCTTTTTCCAATACTGTTTTTATGTTTTTCACTATAGTTTTATATATCTTATCATCTGTATCTTCTTTCTTCATTTCAGCTATTGCCATTAAAACATTTCTTTCTATATCTGTTTCTCTAAGTGTTGGAGAATTTCTACAGTTTCTCCCTTTTATCTGAGTTGATTTGCATCTATATACCGGAATGTTCTTTCCACCTAATTTCCAGTTAACTCGTCTAAATGTATTACCACACTCAGCACATCGTAACAATTCAGTTAGGGCATATTTACCACGTTTTATTTTTCATAATTTTCTGCATCTACATTTTGAATGACCTCTTATTGAACGTCTTGCCATTTCCTCTTGTATTTTCATGTAGATATTCATTGGTAATATTGCAGGTACACTGTCAAGTGCTTTATATTTAGGTCTTTGTCCTGTATTTTTTGACTCTTTTTTTTGTTAGAAAATCTACCGTATAAGATTTCCCCTGAATCGCATATCCTGCATATTTTTCATTTCTCAAAATGCTCCCCGATCGTACTAGCGCACCATTTATCTTTTCAGTTACTGTTTTGATTCTTCTTCTCTGAAGTTTTTTTTGCTATCTCTTCACAACTCATCCCTGAGAGATATAACATTACTATCAAGCGTACGACTTTCTCCTATTCTTCATTAATAACAAGTTCCCCATGTTCGTTTCTATCAAGACCCAGAAATCTGCTCGTACACATCATGATTTCCCCAGATTCAAATTTAGCTTTGATGCCCCATTTGTTGGATGCTAAAAGTTGGGATAGTTTAGATACAAATATATCTTTTGAAATTTAATATTTTGGAAACTATCAAAGTACTATACATTTAACTGCATCCCTTTATATTTCATAGACTGCTCAGTTTCCAGTAGTTAAATTCATTCTAAAATAAATTTTTTTCTCTTCTTTTGAAACAGATAAGCTACACGCAATATCTCATATTTTTACGAACACCTTTTTCTTCGCTTTTCCATAAAAAAGCCTGACATCATGAAAATCAGGCTAAATTATCAGTTATTATCAGTTGAACCCCATTTTTTGGAGTTCCAAAATCAGACTATGTGAAAGTGTCTAAAAGCCTTTATTTATCGGCTTATTTGCACTTTTATTTTTTACTATCAGTATTAAACTTTCCACATGTGTATCATTGTCCAAACCAATATTCATATCTTCTTCGATAATCGGAAGTTTGAATTTGATTGATTTAAGCCACTGTCCGTTTGGCTGACGTTCCTCGTAAATCTGGACCTCGGAAATCAAAAGATTCCATGATTTGACGTTTTTTTCCAGTTCATCCATTACGGAATATAATTTATCAAAGTAAATCAGCACCTTGTAGATATTATCTCCGGTGAGCTTCTCTGCTTCGATTGCCATTTTCTTTGCCCTGGCTTCAATCAGCAGATTTTTCTGCATCTTCAATCTTATCATACATCTTATAAAGACGGTCATCAAGGTCTGACTTGCGTTTTATATAATGTTTGTCATCCGGATCAAGCGTATCTATTTCTTCTATCAATCTTGATTTAACAGAATAACTCTGCCGGAGTTGTTTTTCATAATTTTACTATTTCCTGCTCAATCGCCGCCGTATCAACTTTCATGTTGATTTTTTCCTGCATCATCGCAGCAAACTTTGGATTGCTGACCAATTTGCAATTACCTCAGCAACTGCATCGTCCAACAGTTCTTCGTGAATCTGCTTTTTATAATCACATTTATGCCCACGGGTCATAGAGCGGTGTTTGCAAGCATAGTAGTAGAAATCCTTGTATTTGCTGCCGTCCGCTTTGTGTTTGACGCTCTTGTTACCATACATTCCAACACCACAAATCGGGCATTTAACAATGCCGGATAACAAAGGTGCTTTTGTATCTTTACCCGGTTGACATGTTCATATTTTTGGCCTGAGCCAACAACTTGACCTGTGCTGCATTCCAGAGTTCTTCTGATACGATGCCTTCATGCAGACCATCCACCAGCAGGTAATTATCCTGTTCCACGAGCTTATAATCATTTCTTGTACCATGCACTTTTTCTGTTTTCTTCTTCCATAGGCGATCTTCCCGCAGTAAACAGGGTTTTTCAATATTCTACGGATAAGTGCTGCATCAAACAGAGGATTTTTTCCGTTCTGTCTCTGAATCTTATGAATACCATGGTTTTCAAGATATTTTGCAAGTCCATTTGACCCTATATCGGTATGCACATACTGGTCAAAAATCACACGGATTGCTTCTGCTTCTTCCTCATTAATGAAAAGTTGTCCCTTTTTCCAATGTAACCATAAGGGCAAATCCACCATTCCATTTACCCTCACGGGCTTTCTGGATTCTTCCCTCCATCGTCTGAACACGGATATTTTCACGCTCAATCTCCGCAACCGCTGACAAAACGGAAATCATCAATTTTCCTGCATCCTTGGAAGAATCAATCCCATCCTCTACGCACTCGTCCATATGCACCACGACTGATGCTGTTCCAGAAAGTGCAGAGCTTCCTCGAAAAATGTCCGAATCTCAGCCCGCTTCTTCCCCTTGAAGAACTCCGGGCTAGCAGTAAACAGCGTCTCGATCATACGGATACTGTCCTTCCGGGTACGGCATCCGGCAGCGGCAATTTGCCTCTCTGACTCGGCCCGGTACTTGCCGGGCGGTTTGACAAGATGGAAGTTGTACTTGCTTCGGCTGGTATCCACATCGGGATTGCTGGCGTACTTTTCCTTTGTGCGCTCGTTATGGGCCTCGATATTGCCGATTTCAGGCCCCTTGTATTTTGCAAATCGCATAATCGCATATTGTGCTTTTTCCATACTCAATCCCTCCGTTTCTGCCAGACAATGTCATATCCCAGCACGTCAGCCAACTCCACGGCCTCCCGATACCGCAGTGATTCCCGCTGCAATTTCCCGGAAAGATTGGATACGCTGTCGCTCCAACCATATTCATCGTGCAGCTGGTCAACGACTTCCTGCATGGTGTAACCGGCGCGGATGATCTGCGCCTTGATTTCGTTTCGGATACTTGACTTCATAAAATATATTCCTCCATTTTCGCAAGTGACGCCCTTTGTCACTTGATAGATAAATGCAGATTTTCGGTTGCGTCATAAAAAGAACCGGCTACGCTGGGGAGCACACTGGCTTTGGTCAATGGTGAAATTTGTGCAAATGCTGTTTTGCGATAGAAATGGCTTCCTGCGTATCGTTGGTCAACGGCGGAATATTCGACTTCACAGAAATGCGGGACTTTTCACTGTTCGGGCTGTATTGTCACAAAATGCTGCAATCTGTACGTCGTTCCGTGAGCCGCCATCCGGCGAACTGTATACGGATAACAGAGAAACATTTCGCCGTTTTGAGATTGCTTCAAAAGATACCTGCAAAATCACCTCTTTTGCTGACCGCTTTAGGTGTGGTCAAAATGACCCCACCTATTTTTCACAGCACAAAAGCGCGAAGAATTTCACGGTTCTGGTGGTGGACAAAATATCCATAACCACTTTTACACATCAAAATAGGTGTACCCAAAATGGGCACGGCCACTTTATCCGAATGAAGCGCCTCTAATATATGAGGTAACAGGGTGAATCGCTGCGTACATACGTACCGGCGACCAGAGCGAAAATCAATCCCGCCAGTCTTCCGGTACGTACGTACACTGTGAAGCGTCCGTAAACTCGTTTATATGTGGCCTTGCCACCGCCTCAATGCCCATAAAGCCCCACACCCGGCGTCCTGCCGAATTGGTGATCGTGTTGCAGTGTTCCAGATTGTACTTGCCGCAGGCTGCCACCAGCGCATCGCTGAAGCTGCGGCGTTTAAGAGCAGTCAGGCTATTTTCCTCGCACCACATCCGATAAATGTCGTAGCAATCCTTTGAGCTGATGGACGCATCCGCTTTCAGCCGGATGTAGCCCTCGGATTCCAGAAAATCAAACACGTTATTGTTGTCCTTGACGACGGCCTCCCGGTTCTCTCTGGTGCGCTGGCTCTCGGTGAACTTGAAGTTGTTCGCTACCAACCGCTGCAATCCCGCAAAGCCCACAGCAGAATGCCCTCCACCTCGGCCTTCATCTTCTCTGCCAGGTCGGGATCATCCACACGGTCAACAGGTTTCTCTTTGGCGGTCAGCACCAGCTGCCGCCGATAAAAGCCATCACTGCGGTCAAAGAGAGCCTGCAAGTCGCCATTGCTGAATGCCAGCAGCCGGGCGCACATCCATCCCTGATAGCTCTGCTTGCCTTTACGCTCCAAATCCATTTTACCCTGTGCGGTGACGATGGATTTGACGTAGTTAGTCTGGCGCAGTGCCTCCATCCGCATATCGTCGTCCACACACAGCAGAATGTGTTCCAGATCAGCGCGGGCGAAGCGGTTCTCGGAAATTTTGCCGATGCTGCCATCTTTCATATTGCTGCCGAACAGGGTGGACAGCACCGCGCCGATCTGGCTTTTACCCTCGCCGCCGTTGCCCTTAATGACCATCATGCGCTGGCCCTTGTTGCTGGGAATCAGGCAGTAGCCGATATATTCCTGCAAAGTGGGAATGTCCTCCGAGTAAAGCAGCCCATCCAGAAAAGCCAGCCAGCGGGTCGGTGGGGGAGCATCGGGATTGTAGGCCACCGGCAGGCGGCAACGCACGATGTCCGGTTTTCCCTCCGTAAAGGAGCCATCCAGAAACAACGTGCCGTTTGCCAGATGAATGCGGTCAGCCTCCGGCGGGAAATCCTCTACCAGCGCCGCCAGCTTCATCAGCTCCACGATATTGCTGATTTTGCGGGGGATATTGCTGACCGCACAGCATTTCAGTTCCTCAAAAATTTCTCCACGCAGTGGCAGCTCATCGGTCACGCGGCCATCAGGCGTGAAAAAAGCCCCGTTTGTGTAGATGATTTTGTGTCTGCCGAGAAAATCATCACAAAACAGGGCTTCATTGATACTCTTGCCGTCAAACCAGACAGGCTGGTTGACCTCACGCGATTGCTCGTTCTTCGCCACGGTGCTGCACCTCCTTTTCCAGACGTTGGAGTCGCTGCTCCAGCGCGGCGATGGTTCCGTCCTTCAGCAGCTTATCCACCGCTTTCACACGCTGCTTCAGTTCCGCAAACATGAGAACGTCCAACAAATCATTTACATACTCGATCATATGACAGGCTTCCACAAAGCGGTCATCCAGTTCATCCTCCGGCGATTGCGGGGCATATTCGACCTTCCAGCGTTCCAGCAGATGCAGATAATCGCAGAGCACCCGCTGGCAGTACATCTCATCGTTGCGGAAGGCCCGCGCTAGCGGATAGGGCTTTTTCAAAGCCATCGCTGCCGGGGGCTTGTCCGGGTCGATGCCAAAGTCATAGGCCAGCTTCTTTGCGGCCTCGTAGCTGCTCAGGCCGAACAGCCGCGCCACAAAATCGATCACATCCCCGGTAGCCCCGCAGCCAAAGCAATAGAAATAATCCCTGTTCAGCTTCATGCTGGGATGCCGGTCATCGTGGAAGGGGCAGCAGATCATATCGCCCCGGTTGACCTTACAGCCGTAGTATTCGGCGGCCTGCTTCACGGTGACAGCGGATTTTACAGTTTCAAATAAATTCATAGGCTTTGTCCTCCATTATTTATTGACGGTATCTGCCCGTCTGCCTGAATATACGGGGAAAAAGCCTATAAACCGAAAATCCGCTAAAAGTGCAAGAAATGAAAAAACGCCGCCCTGAAATCTTGCAAAAATGCAAGACCTCAGAGCGGCGAAGCCAGCGGAAAGCATTTGCCCGCGCTGGTTTTATCAGGTATAATGGATAAAGAGAGTTTTCAGAAGAGAGGTGCGTCACATGGAGGGAGCCTATCTGCCCGGCAATATCCGGCAGCGGATGCAGGAGCTTATGAAGGAACATAAAATTACCCAGACACAGCTGGCGACCCGCATCGGCAGCACCGAGAGCGCCATCAGCCGGTTTGTCAGCGGTAAGACTGATAAGATCAGCACAGAACATTTGCTCCGCATTGCGAAAGTGTTTGAAGTCTCCACAGATTTCCTGCTGGGGGGAAGTCAACACGCCCGACCGGACAAATTTTGATATTGAAGAACTGGGCCTGTCGGTGCAGGCAGCGCGGAATCTGTACACCGGAAAAGCCAATGCGGAGATCGTCAACCGCCTTTTGGAAAGCCCTCGCTTTGCAGAAGTCACCTATATGATTGAGCAATATTTTGACGATACGCTGGCCGCTGGTTTCGCCGGACAGAACCAGATGCTTACTACTCTCAGCGCCATGCTGCGCCGAAACAATAAAACAGACGCTGCGGTGCAGGCGGCCAGAACTGTCAACCGGCAGAAAGTTCCCGTATATCAGGCAGACCTGACGATGATACAGAACACATTTATGGCGGCGCTGCGGGAAGTGAAGAAAGAGATCGGCAACGATTTCACAGCAGCGCAGTCCTTGACCAAGGGCATCACTCAGCAGATGTTTACCGAACTCACCAAAGGGGCGGATGTTCATACTCCGACCATCACGCCCGAAATGATTTCCGCCGCCGTCACCCAGAGCGCAGCGGGGATGGACGGTGTGCAAAAGGAAGCATTAGACAAGTTCGGTCAGGCGCTGACGGAATTTCTCCAATCCACCTTAGACCACGCGCAGGAGAAGCAAAATGCCGACCCGGAGCAATGAGCAGCTGTGCAGACTGGCACAGAAAGGGGATACGGCTGCCCGTGACATTCTGCTGGAAAAGAATCTGGGATTCATCCGAAAAATTGCGCTGGAGCAATACCGAAACATGGGGCTGGATGAAAATGATATTGGAATTGATTTGGATGATTTGATGCAGGAGGGAAGTATCGGCCTGCTGAACACGATCCCTTTGTTTGATGCCGGACGGGGCATGAAATTTCTGACCTATGCAGCACCGGCGCTCCGCAACGCCATGACGGACTGCATCCGCGCCGCCCTCGGTTTATTTGAGCAACGGATGGTGGATAAGAAAGACGCCCCCGGCTTCCAGAGAGTATATCTGGATGACGTTCTCTCAGAGGATGAACGGATGCTGCGGATCGAAGCCATAGCCGACCCTCACACCCAAACGCCGGAGCAAATCTATATCCAAAAAGAGCAGCTGATAGAATTGTATGCGGCGCTGGACAAGCTGACAGCCAGAGAGCAGACCTATCTGCTGTACCGCTATGGCTTTACCGATGGAATCGAGCACCCGCTGATCGGCGCGGCGCTCCATTTCCATCTCAGCGAGAGCTGGACAAAGAAGGTGGAGGGCGAGGCGATGGACAGCCTGCGCGGAAAGCTGCCGTGGTGGTTCTGATACGATGGGAAGCAGCGGCTGACGGGGGCTTTGATATACCTTTGTTCCGCAAATGACACGGCTGACAGACAGTGCTTGCCCGCACCGCCTGCCAGCCTTTTTCTGTCGCTTATGCTGCCCCGCAAGGGGCAACCTTTCCCGCCAGAACGCCGCAACTGTGGCCACACTTTTCAGGGTGTG
>VOFH01001632.1_pt1 | contig 25836 bp, 48 predicted proteins | sample 5384091 | NCBI WGS metagenome assembly VOFH01 (sample SAMN12384727, study PRJNA508395) | human gut metagenome | isolation source: healthy gut G | host: Homo sapiens
AGTTTCCGCGCAATATCAGTCCAGTCTACGGAAAGCTGTTCTGCCAGACTCTGCAGCGCTTTCCAGTAACTCATCTTGAAAAAATCCAGTCCTGCGCCGTATTGATGGCTCCAGGCAGTTCTGGCAATACCATCATGGTTTCTGCAATCTGCGGAACGATGATGTACATGGCGATGATGATGACGCCGATGACCGCTGCCAGTGTGAGCAAAAAGAAAGCGGCCGCCGTCCAGACTTCAGCCTGTCCGTCCTGTGAAATATCCAGTATTCGATTCTGGTCATCGGTACATTGATGACAAAGGCAATGCCCGCACCTAATATGAATGGGAACATGATGCCCAGCACCCCGCCAATCGCCTCGACGACTAGTCCGATATTCTTAATGCCCAGGTAAAATAAGATACAGGCAAATGCGATCAAAATAAAGGTTTTAATATTTTTTGTTAAACTCCAATGTGTTCTCCCTCTTATCCCAAATGTAATTATGGAGATATTCTACCATAGGCCCGCGTATTTGACAAATGGAAAGTAGCTGTCAGATCATTATGATTTTGCACGCTTTGCGTTATAGGCAAATTGCATATTTTCTAGCTTCAAAATAGCCCTCATCTTTTTGGCCTTTATTTATTATAACCAAAGTACATGTTAAGGTAAAAATTCAATCAAAAAACGTCCTCTGTCTTAATGAATCGGCAACGGACGCGGGCGGAATTATTTTATCTTTCTATATTAAACATGGAAAGTACCCAACCATATACCTCCCTTAGAGTAGCACTGACCATAATCTATCCAAATTGTGACAGTCGTCGTAGAAAAAGAATCCTTTTCTTCCGTCTTTATAGTATATTAGACCAGCAGACATAAAAATAATCTCATTATTCTCTGATGCACCTCAAGTGGATTCATCTCGTCTACTCATATTGGTTTGATTCAATGTGTTTAATTTGCTTTGTTGGGTAGAAACCTTATTTATTGTATTTGTTACCGTAATAGCGCCTATTCCCAACAGAAATCCTATAATAACAATTGGAAGCATTACGACAAAGGTGTGGTCTTGCAAACAAGACAATCAGTGATACCATAGCTGTTATCGTAGATAGCAAAATACATTCACAGATCTCCGATACAATCGCTGTAACTCTTTTTGCCTTCTTTTTTGTCATTAAAGTGCTCCCATATATACAGACATATCCACAATACAGCAACACCCCATGCGCAAATAAGATAAAACGATAACCACTTCAAAATTTCTGTCATCGTATGCGTCGAATGAAAAAAAGTATGACCGGCACATGTGAAAAGTACGATGATCGTAATTGTTAAGATTATCTTCCATCTTTTTATATCTTTCATTGTAGTATCCTTTCCGTCAGTCAGCTCCTCATCCAGAAACAAGATACCCAGACTGTTCTCTTCTGATAAGACTGACTCACCAGAGTCAAAAGTTCGCAGCTCGTACAAGACATCCATCTGCTGGCAAGTCAGTCTGACTACACGGGATATCCTATTCCGATACCGTTCATTTCTCCACAACCAGGAAGATGCTGGATTCATCCACTTCTGTCACCTGATACCCATATCCAGAAGCCCTGCCAATCATGTCCATGTCCTCCAGCGAGTGGGTAGTTGCCCGAAATCCGTCTTTGCAGACGATCACGCCGTCTTTGGTTTCGTCCATATCGATTTTCTCCCAGCAGCCCCTTTTCCGCCTGCTCCTGAAACCAAGCAACCCGCTGTTCCCAGAAGTTAGGGCTGTAGCTGCTGAAAAAGGCTTTCCCGTCTGCTGACAGCAATGCCATCACCTCTTTGACGTACTCCATCGGCTCAACCTTCATGGCGGAAAGGCCGTTCTGCAGACATAAAATCACATCAAAAGATGCCTCAAGCTGAATGTGATGTGCATCCATGACGAGCAGTTGTGCATTCTCCATCTCTTTCAGATACTCCCCTGCCGAATTCCACATTCTCACGAGAGATGTCGATGCCGACTATAGATCTGCAAAGCGGAGCCAGCTCCTTCATGATGCGTCCATACCCTGCACCCAGTTCCAGGATCTGCTCTGTCCCTTGCAGATGATTTTTTACAAAGGAGATTTCCGCCTCCAAATACTGCGATACCCCGCAATACTTGCTATGATAGACTTGATAAAGCTTTTTGTGCGTTCAGATTCTGGTCATAATAGTTATCCTTCATGGCAGACCACCTGCTATCTAATATATCAATATTTTACCATTCCTCAATAGTTTTGTCAATTTATGGCGCTACGATAAAAACAAAACGGCGCAAAGCACTGTTTCTCAGTTGCTTTGCGCCATATGACCTCGTATGCAGCTCCCTCTCTTTTTAAACTGTCATATACTGCCCACCAGTCATAATTTTACACCGATCTCCCATCTTCATCTTCATCTCAACGATGGCTTTCATTCCTGTACAGTGCAGCGGCACCACATAGTCCAGATTCACTGCCGCCAAGGCGTCTATAATCTCACTTCGTTTATTTGCGCTGACAGCATGAAGATGCATCCCTGCTGTAAAGCCCGCAATGGGATAATCCGGAAATAATTGCATAGCAAATCGCAGGGTCGGGATGATTCCTTTGTGGCTGCAGCCGGAAAAAGACGTGAAGTCTCCCCTCTTCCTCAACTGCGATAAACTGTTCGTGATCCATGGGATCGGGCTCAACAGCGAGTCTGCCATCGAGAGCAGCGCCTTTGATGTTCAGCCTGCGAAAGAAGTTCTCAGTCGGGGGATATTCTTTCATAGAAGGTATATTTCCAACAACCCACACATGATCGCCAATCTGCTGCTTATGGCTGGTGAAACGGATGCGTGGCTGCAATTTCCTTCGCAAAGCATCGTCCCAAAGTATGCCGCAATTATAGTCGTCCATGACGCCATCCACCTCGCCGTATGTCGTATAAAGTGCGTCTTTGTGGACATAAATTGGAGCATCCCTATTTATGTCAGCAAAGGTCTCTGCACCGCCAGTATGGTCGAAATGCCCATGGCTGATCACCAGAGCTGACACGTCAGAAAGATCGATGCCCATGGCTTTGGCATTTTCGGCAAACATAGGCGACATGCCTGTATCCAGGAGTATTTTTTCTCCCTGGCTTTCAATCAGGATCGACAATCCCCACTCGGCGCAGCAATCCGCGCGCTCCGTCTTATTGTCAACAAGTATGCTGAAATTCATGAGTCAGATGTACCTTCTTTTTCTTCTATTTTTTCTGAAAATCGGTTTTCATCGCCTGGATGCGCGCAGGATCACTGAAGATCTTTGCAATCTGCAGCGCGATGATCTTTGCTCGGTATCCAGCGCCGCATGGGCGCGGTCAGTTTTCATGGCGTCCGCAAACCCCTGGTATGAATCGGCGTATCATGGGATGTCACCTGTAGACACGGATGGAAGGTCGGGCATACAAAGCTGACATTTCCGGAGTCAGAAGATCCGAAGATTCTGCCGGGTTCTGCGTTGATCGGTATGTCCAATTCGTCGTAGATTCCCAGCAAAGACGCCTCTCCTCCGCATTGTGCTTCAGGTTTGCGTAGGTGGCTGCCACAGGGTATTTTTCCCAGGTGGTCTGTGTGGCGATGGACGCGCCTTCCGCGCAGTCATCAACCAGCTTCACCAGATGCTCCAGATAGTCCCGCTCCAGCGCCCTGACGTAGAATTCACAGGAGGCTTCCTCCGAACAATATTTGGTGCTTCGCCGCCGTTACGGACTATGCCGTGAAACTGGGCGTCCTGTGTCGTATGCTGCCTCAGCATATCCACAGCATGAAACATCAGCTGTACGGCGTTCAGCGCATTCCTGCCATCCCAGGGGGCTGCCGAGGCGTGAGCCGCTTTGCCGTGAAATACGTACATATAGTTTGCCAGACCCTGCAGCACTGGCGTTACGAGATTGTAGTTAAAGGTGTACCATGATTGCCATATCGTAATCGTCAAAGACACCTCTGTCAATCATGGTGCATTTCGCACCATCTGTCTCCCTCTATAGGCGTTCCTATGATATGAATATCTGCATCCAGTTCATCTTGCAGCTCCTTTGTGGAAAGCCCTGCCAGAAGGCTGATTGCGCAGGACAGACAATGCCCGCAGGCGTGGCCGATTGCAGGCAGCGCATCATATTCGGTCATAATGGCAATCTTGTAAGTATGATCGTTGCTGCCGCTGATCGCCCGGAAAGCCGTCTCAAGTCCTGCGTAAGGGTACTCTGTCAGGTAGCCATAGCTTTCCAACAGCTTTACAATCTTTCTTGATGTTTGGAATTCCTGTCCTGATATTTCTGGATGGTCTGCCAGATCATCGTTCAAGGCAGCCAGATTATCGTGGTTTTTTGTCAATTCCGGCAAAAATATGACTCTTTAATTCTTGATAGCTCATAGATTTCTCCTTCTCCACCTCTTCGTATTATATTGAAAAAAATGGCACATTGCAAGCAATGCGCCATTTTCTTTGTAATTAACCGCCAAAGCCAGTCATTACCGAGAAGATCAGCAGCGCAGCCTGGGTCAAAAACCAGGACACCGAAGACTGGAAACGCAAATTTCACCATCTATCTAATTTGACTCCTGCAAGTCCTGACATAACGGCTGCATATGCAGTCGGCCATATGATATTGGACAGGCCGTCACCGAACTGGGAGGCAAGACATGCTGTATCTCTGCTGACGCCCAGCAGATCGGCAAGGTGCCATAATCGGCATAGATGTCGCCGCCTGTCCTGAACCGGATGGAATGAAAAAGTTCAGGATGGTCTGCATAATCAGCATCGCTACGCCTGTCAGCCAGGCCGGGAAATGTGCCATCGGAATCGACAGTCCATATACGACCGTGTCGATGATCGTCCCGGACTGCATCACCATCAGAATGCCACGGGCAAGGCCTACCATCAATGCAGGTACCGCTGCACTTGCGAATCCCTCCGCGATAATCTTTCCGATTTTCTGAGGTCCATAGCCCATGATGATCGCAGCGATAATTCCCATGATCAGGAACAATGTGGAAATCTCTGCAAAATACCACCCCTTGGTTTTCACACCCCAGATGAGGACGATGATCATGACCAGGAGATCAATCAGAACCAATACCTGGCGGACGCCGAATTCCTTTTGCTCTACATTGTCATCCGCCGAATGATCCTTGTCCAAAAACGTTCCATAAACTACACTCTTGGTCGGATCCTTCTTTACTTTCAGTGCATACCGCATGATCATAGCGGAACCGACAACCAGCATAATGATATGACAGACAACGCGGAATCCTGCCCCGGACATATACGGCACCTCTGCGATACCTTGCGCCACACCCATCGTGAACGGGTTCATGGCTGCCCCGGAAAATCCAATGCCTGCGCCGAAGGCTACCACGGCCAGGCCTACCACAGCATCAAAGCCCATGCCGACAAAGATGCTTGCGAAAACCGGTATAAACGGCAGCCACTCTTCAAACATGCCCACGGTTGACGAACCAAGGCCAAACAAAGCCATGAAAATCGGAATGATGATGATACTGCTGTTTCCTTTGAATATCTTCATCAGGAAGACAACCAGACCGTCAAAAGCGCCGCTTTTGATTACAAAGCTGGTACTTGCGAAGGTCAGGAAAATCAACATGGAAATATCAGCTGCATCCAGCATTCCATCGTATACCGCCTTGAACATCTGAAAGATACCTACCGGTTCCGCGTCCACCGTATGCCAGCTTCCAGCTACGGCAATCATGCGGCCGTCGGCATTCTCTATCCGGTCAAATTCTCCAGCAGGAATAATCCAAGTCAAAACCGTACAGAGTACAATGATGCCAAATAAAAGAACAAATACGTGTGGGAGTTGAAATTTTTTTCTTCTCTCCCAATTTAGGGCCACTACTCATAACTTTACCTCCTTCATAATTTTTGTAATTTAATTATAGCCTAGAGACTTGCACAGATGGAAATGAGAAATTATAATACTGTTATGAACAAAAATAATAACCGAGGAGGTAAAATCCATGAACCTGGTCCAACTGCGCTATGTCCTCGAGCTAGCCGCCTGTGGTAATTTCACCCGGGCAGCGGAAAATCTATGCGTGACCCAGCCCGCCGTGTCCCATCAGCTGAAGACTTTGGAAAAGGAGCTGGGTATAACTCTGTTTCAGCGGGACACCCATGCACTTTCCCTTACTGACGAAGGGAAGAATTTTGCCGATGTGCGGAAAAAGTCATGGCAGCAATGGGTGAGTTAGAGGAGACTTTCGGCATAAAAATACAGCCACTGGCCGACTGCGGCTGGGACTGTATATGTTTCACCAAGTTGGCAATCTCAACAAAATCGTCGTAGACTTTATCTCAAAATATAATGTCAGAGTCAACACCTTCAGTGTAGAAACCTCCGACGCTTACAGGATGCTGGAGGACGGCCGGCTGGACTTTGCCGTTGTCAACTGCTGGGACGGCGAAATTCCACCGGAACTCACTGGCCACACCCTTGCCAGAGAAAGGTTGATGATCCTCATGTCTCAGCAGGAACCCCTATGCCTCAAGGTCAAGTCTTACCCTGGAGGATATGAGCGGCATCTGCCTGCTTTTTTCGACCAATGGGCACCAAAGATATATGCACCCTTTATCCGTATCTGCAGGGGAAAAGGGCGTTCAACTGACCACTGCCAATGTAGACCCCGATGGACCGGAGATGGAAATCGCCGCCGTGAAGGAAGGCCTTGGCGCAAGTCTGGTCAAGGAATCCACAGGTCAGTTTTACTGTGGAGATAATCTTGCACTGGTGCCTATCGAGCCGCCACTGTATATTAATACCACATTGATCTGCCGGAAAAAGGATAGGAATCACTCGCCCTATGCCTCGTTTATCAAACACGTTCTTTCCTATGTAGAAAAGGGGGAATTAAAGTCTAGTACAAAAACGAACCTGTGGTTTTATGCGTACTGACTTTGATCATAAATAGTGATTTTCATGGCAGACCTCCTGTTCTCTAATATATCAACATTTTATCTCGCTGATAAAGTTTGTCCTCAATAAGGGCTGAGGTACCCCTACCCGGTACACGGCTGTCAAAAAAATAAAAAATGCCCGATTTGTCCAGTTTTGCTCCTGATTCGGGCAGATTTCTCTCTTTTCAAGAATTACTTCAGTGCAGAATCTTTCTTAAAACACACCTCCACGGCATTCCCGCTAAAAACCCAGCAAAAATCATATTCAACATACAAATTACATGGTAATATCGATTATATTTCCTGTGTTTTACCAATATACCCCTTCCAAATTTTGAAATCTGCCATAAATCCTAGTTTTCTTGCCTTTTCTGGCAGATCGCCCTGCTCCCACATACTCCCTTTGCACATCTCAAAAAAATCCCCCTGCAATCTGCAAGGGGCTGATTTCAATCAGGCTATTTTACCAGTGTATAACCGGCGTCTTCGATGACGCTGGCAAAGGTATCCATGGAAATCTCTTTTTCTGCTGTGACAGAGGCAAGCCCTGAATCAGATTTACCTCTACTGCACTCACACCCTCCATAGCGCTCAGCGCATCATTTACGTGTTTTTGGCAGTGGCCGCACATCATTCCCTGAATCATCAATTCATACTTCATTTCTTCATTCCTCCTCGGTTCTTCGGCACTTTCGCTGCGGACGATCATCTGCTCACGAGCCGCTTCCTGTGCCGGACTTCTCTTTTACTTTAAATCTTTTAAACGCAGCGCGTTGAGCACCACGCATACACTTGACAAGCTCATAGCTGCTGCACCGAACATGGGCGACAGTTTCAGTTCAAACATCGGATAGAGTACCCCTGCCGCCAGAGGAATACCGATGGTATTATAGAAGAAAGCCCAAAATAGGTTTTCTTTGATATTCTTGATTACCGACTTTGACAGTCTCACTGCAGTCACCGCGTCCAGCAGGTCGTTTCTCATCAAAACCGCATCAGCGCTTTCGATGGCTACATCTGTACCTGCACCGATGGCAATCCCTTACATCAGCCTTCGCCAGGGCCGGCGCGTCGTTGATGCCGTCACCGATCATAGCCACCTTGTGACCTTCTGCCTGCAAAGCAGCGATGTGCTTTTTCCTTGTCGGATGGCAGCACTTCTGCAATCACTTTTGGTATGTGCAGACGCTTTCGAAGCGCTTCTGCAGTTCTCTTATTATCTCCAGTCAACATGACCACGTCGATCTTCATATCGGCAAAGGCTTCAATTGCCTCTCTGCTGCTGGCCTTCTCTACGTCTGCCACAGCGATCACGCCGATCACCTTATCTGCGCCAGCGAAAATCAAAGGCGTTTTTGCCCTGATCCGCCAGATCGTTCAAGGTCGTCTGAATTGCGGCTGTGTCAATGCCGGCTTCTCCCATCAGAGCGGCGTTACCTGCTAAATATGCTTTCCCGTCGATAGACGCTTTGATGCCGCGTCCAAAGACCGCTTCAAAGTGCTCCGCTTCCGCCGGACGTATTCCTTTGACGCCTGCGTATTCCATGACCGCCTCTGCAAGAGGATGCTCGCTGCCGGATTCCAGTCCGCTGGCGATTTCTATCAGCTGATTCTGATCTATATCAAAATTGAGCACGTCAGTAACCTTCGGTTTTCCCTCAGTGATGGTCCCTGTCTTATCCATGACCACTGTGTCCACGCTGTGGGCTGTTTCTAAGGCTTCACCGGATTTGATCAAAATGCCGTTCTCGGCTCCTTTGCCGGTTCCTACCATGATAGCGACTGGTGTTGCAAGTCCCAGAGCACATGGGCAGGAAATGACCAGTACGGAAATGCCGATAGAAAGTGCAAACTCAAAACCTGCGCCGGCGATAAGCCAGATGACTGCCGCAATGATTGCAATGCCGATAACGACAGGAACAAAAATTCCCGCGATTTTATCTGCCATTCTGGCAATTGGCGCTTTGCTGGCGCTGGCTTCGTCTACCAGTCTGATAATCTGGCTGATCGTAGTATCGTCTCCTACCTTTTCACATCTGACCTTGATAAAGCCGGTTTTGTTGATCGTGGCAGAGACCGCTTTGTCGCCGGGCTGCTTTTCTACTGGAATACTCTCGCCAGTAATAGCAGATTCGTCGATACTGGTGGTGCCGCTGATGATTTCACCGTCAGCCGCAATGCTCTCGCCCGGCCTGATGACCAAAATATCTCCCGTCACCAATTCGCCAGCCGGTATCTCCACTTCGATGCCGTTTCGTTCGACAGTTGCCGTCTTTGGCGCCAAATTCATCAACTTCTCAATAGCCTGGCTGGTCTTCCCCTTTGATCTGGTCTCCAGGTATTTCCCCACTGTAATCAGGGTCAAAATCATGGCCGCTGATTCGAAGTAGATATCGCCTGCATATCTGTGCACTAAGTCCATATTTCCGGTCTCATATCCGGTCGTCATCCTGAAAATAGCAAAGACGCCATAGATAATCGCCGCTGCTGACCCCATGGCGATCAAGCTGTCCATATTAGGGCTTCCTCGGAACAGGCTTGGAAATCCCTTTGAGGAAATATTTCTTGTTGAGCACCACGATAGGAATCAAGAAGACGACCTGCAGCAGTACCATGGTAAGGGGCTGATCCGGCATATGCTTTCCGGTCAGCATGTGTCCCATGGACACGTACATCAATGGAACCAGCAGAACCACAGACCAAATCAATCTGTGCTTCATCTGCTTCGCTTCATCAAAAGCGGCCTTCGAGGCCTCTTCCGCCTCTGCCTTTCCGGTCGTGGAAGGAGCATCACCGCTGTCCAACGATGCTCCATACCCGGCTTTTTCTACAGCTTCGATAATCTTTCCGTCATCTATTAAATTGTCGTCATATGAGACCTGCATGGTACCTGTCAGCAGATTCACGCTGACCTGATCCGTACCTTCCAATTTCGACACTGTCTTCTCCACCCTGGAGGAGCAAGCCGAACAGGTCATTCCAGTCACCTTAAATTTCTCTTTCATCTTTACCTCATCAACTTGTGAAGCGTGCCGCAAAGCTCGTCGACCATCTGGTCATTTCCCGCTTTGATGTCTTCCACTACACACGATTTAATATGCTCAGAAAGCAGGAGTTTATTAAAAGAATTTATGGCGGCGCTGATCGCTGACACCTGATTGATGATGTCGATGCAGTATCTGTCTTCTTCGACCATTTTCTTCACGCCGCGTACCTGCCCTTCGATCTTATTTAATCTCGAAATTAAATCCTTATATTCTTTTCCCTCTCTATGGGTCGTCTTCTCTGCACAAGCAGAGCATTTTTCCGTTGTCATATGATCATCTCCTTTTCCTTGATGATAATAGTATACCCCCGTAGTGTACATTTGTCAAACTAAAATATTTAGAGTTAGTTTTTTTTGCTCAAACAGTCAAACACGCGATTTTGAAAAAAAGTCCGCAACTATTGAAATTGCAAGTTTTCAGTTGTCAATACTGAACTTCTCCCTTACATACCCCTCTGTAGCCTTTGAAAACACTGGTATTTTTATTTTTTGCCAAAACAGCAAAAAAACAACAATACGGCAAAAATTTTTATTCTCCATCAAAAAAACCGGCTTCTCCTGTTAGAAACCGGTCGTTTTATCACTTTTTCAGTTTTCTCATACCAATCTGTGCTTCTACATTGGTATCCCCATTCACCCTAGATGCAAAACAGTATGTTTCCTCTGCATCACGATCCTCTGGCAAAAGGCGCGTCCATTTTCCCCATAAAGATCTCCACCTTACCGCCCAAAGGCGCTTCTCTCATAAATCTGAGATTGACGGAAGTCACCTCTTTGTTGATGACATCCGGTATGTAGTTCCACAGCATGTCCGGATAATGGGTATTGTTCATATGTAAATTCATATCTACATCGCTGTAGAACACCGTCTTTTCCCCAGCTTTGACGTAATCGATCGTCTTCGGCAGACGGAATCTATTAGGAACTGCAAAGAGTCAAGGGCTCGTCCGTATCATAATTAAATGTCCACTTCTGAAGCTTTGCATAATTTCCCTGTCTTCTGGTTTGTCACCGCCCAGACGCTGTAACCTCTGGCTGCGATACGGCCCCTGCAGGTGATCTCGTAACAGCGGATAAAGTTGCCCCCTTTTCCGGGCAGCGCCAGGTGGCCACTTCGATCTCATCATACTGATGGATTTGCTCGTAAATCTCAATGGTAATTCTGGTGATAATAAAAGATTTGCCGGCAAAGAATAAATCGTAATAAGACGGCTTCCGATCCCGCATCTGGTGGTTTGCCGTTTCCTGCATATATCTGAGGACGAGAGACGGCTTCATATTATTATTGACGTCAACATCGTGACTGGTCACTTTGTACTTTTCTGTGTATCTCATCTTACCCTTCTTTCTTTTTTCTTTTCATATGGTAATATTGTACCATATGCACTAAGCATCGCTAAGTGCACTGGGCACCTGTCATACCTCGGCTCTGTAATCGCTTTCGCTGGCCAGTCACCGGGTATGAACATTGTAACATAAAACTTCAAACATTTGAATAAATATCATAGGGGTATCAAAATGAAAATGAAAGAAGAAAATTTTAATTCCTGCCATCATCTTGGCATTTTTTGCTCGTTGCCTTTGGCTCCATGTCCTGGTTTATCGGCGAACAAGTCTTTATTTCGTCCACCCAGCTGGTGACCAACGAGGAGACCTCCGGGGTCAAGGAAAGTTTCTGGAAAACCTTCGGCATCGATTACGACAAGTTCAAATCCACATACAAAATAGAAGGCATTTCGGTTCCCTCCTCTGAAGGAGACCATGACATTCCCGGCGACTATATCTATGCCAAAGGCGCGGATACCAAGGACCGTGACACCGTCATTTTGATTCACGGACTTGGCGGCAACAGGTACAGCAACTATCCGGTAGCGGCATACTTTTTGGAAAAGGGATATAACGTCATCACCTACGACCAGAGGAGTTCTGGCGAGAACGAGGCCAAATACACTACCTTCGGTTATCTGGAAAGTGACGACGCCAAAGATCTGGTATACTACGCCTCTAATCTGACTAAGGGCAAAGCCATCGGCCTATGGGGAACCTCCTTTGGCGGCGCGACAGCAGGTCATGCCATTTCTGATAAGACAATCGCGGCAAAGGTGAAGTTCGCCGTTCTCGACTGCCCGGTCAGCAGCATGAAAGACATGGTGGCAGCGGAGATTGATAAGATGGATATTCCGCTTCCTACGGAATACATGACCTGGTGCGGCAGCGTGGTCAACAAGTTCAAACTGGGTTTCTCCTATGGAGACGCCGATGTACCGGCTGCCGTGGCTGACACCGACGTACCTGTCCTCGTCATCAACAGCAAAGCGGACCAGCTGACGCCATACTACATGGGCAGGGACATCTACGAAGCCATCGATTCAAAGGATAAGAAGATTCTCTCCGTCAAGGACAGCGACCACGCACAGGTCTGGCTGAATCACAGGGAGCTCTATCGAAAAAACCATGGACGAATTCATCAGCCAATATTGATTCTCGACCGGACAAAAAATGTCCGGTCTTTTTCAACATCATTTCTGTTAATGATATCTGCAGGAGAGAATCATGACGGCTCCATCATCAATTTTATAAACCAATCGGTTTTGTTTATCGAGGCGTCGGCTCCAAAATCCACTCAGATTTCCTGTGAGAGGTTCTGGTTTGCCAATTCCTCTGTTTCCATTGCGAGAAATATCCTTAAATAATTGATTTATTTTTTTCAGAGTTTTTCGGTCCTCCGTTTGCCAGTAAACAGAGTCCAGCCAGGCATAATTAGCCTTGTTTCCCATCAAATGCATGTTTTCAAGCATATTATGATAGGCTTCTTCTGATATCATGACGACATTCTTATTATCACGAACCTGCGAATAGTTCGTTGCAATCATAATACGATCCTACTTTTTATATTTATTTCCATTATATTGTACGTCAATTCGAAAGCAGTCAAATCCAAAAGCGGCTAAATCCTTCTCCTGGATTGTAGCCGCCGCAATTTATTTTCTTTTCAATTCTATCCTACAATCTTATAGTATTCTCTCGCCGTTACCGCATAGACGATAGCGTAGATGACGGCAAATACCACGAAGGTTCCTATGGTACAGATCGCAAACAGCGATACGTTGTACATCATGAATACCTGCAGCAGGCGCGTAATCATCTTGAAAGCAGCCAGTATATGGATGCCGGCCATGATCAGCGGTATGAAGAACACCATCAGAACCTGTTTCCTTATGGTCTTCTTTACCTCGCTCTTGCTCATACCTACCTTCTGCATGATCTCGAATTTGTCCTTGTCGTAATAGCCTTCGAAATCTGCTTATAGTAAATGATCAACGCCGCCGCAAAGGTGAACACGATGCCCAGGAAGATGCCCAGGAACAGGAAACCTCCTACCAGTCCCGTAAAATCTTTGCTGCCCTCCTGCTTGCTGTCGATGCGCATCATTTCAAATGGGAACCGCAAGTCGTATACCTCGTTCTGCATTTTTTTGATAGCAGGCCAGTTTTTCCTCATCCGTTCCGTCCATATCCAAAACGAACTCTGTATTGATCTGGCTGCCGTTGCCACCGTAGGCTTTTGCCTGCATGTCGTTGATCTGGTTCAGTACCTGGTCGTCTGCCACCACCAGGTAGTAAGCCTCGGTCATATAGATCGCCAGATCCTCCATAACGAACTTATCTAATCGCTCCTTCATGGAACTTCATATGGTTGATGGAAAAATCCTCGGCCAGCTCATTGCCGTAAGAGTATACTGCCACCTGATCTTTTCCAAGGCGATCTTCTCACCCGAAATTTTTTCATATTCATCAGCCGTCAAGATTGCCAGGTTTGCCACTTGATCCACAGACTCGACCTTTTCAATACCACCGTCGACTTTGAAGCCGCCGTCCTTCTTCTCAGTAGAAAATATCAGCGCCTCACTGTCGTAATACTTCACAATCTTGCGCCCTCTTCCCTGCACACCTTTTTCATGGTATCTCCTACCAACTGGCGATCCGCACCAGTGATCCGCTCCCCATCATGCGGAGTCACGGAAACGACGACGTCTCCTGCATAACGTCCGTCCAATACGTCATTCATACCCGCATAGAGGCTGACCGTCCCGGATACCATGACGAGAACCATGGTGGACAGGATGCAGATGTTGGCAAGTCCCACTGCATTCTGTTTCATCCTGTAAATCAGGCCGGACACTGCCGTGAAGTTCCTGGTTTATAATAGAACTTGCGGTTTTTCTTCAGGGTCTTCAAAATCGCCACGCTGCCTGCCGTAAAGAGACAGTAGGTTCCCACGATGACCAGAACTACCGCTACGAAAAACAGCATGATTGCCGTCAGCGGAGACTCTGTGGTGATGGCAATGTAGTAGCCGATGCCCAGGCAGATGATGCCGATGATGGCGAGAAGCCATTTTGTCCTCGGCTCTTTTTTCGCCCACATTGCCGCCGTAGAGCAGTTCAATCGGTTTTGCCAGATGAATACTCATCAAATTGGCGATCATGGTCAATACGAACAAAACGCCGAAGAGCGCCAACGTGATGATCACGGCGAACCAAGAAATTTCAATTCCAAAAGGTGGTTCTACCCCAAAGACCCAGCTCAGGAACAGATGAACCAGCTTGCTGAACAGAATGCCGCAGAGCAGGCCGAGAATGATGGACGACAGCGAGATAACCACATTTTCGATAATCAAAATCTTGCCGATGTGCTTCTTCTCCATACCCAGTATGTTGTAGAGGCCGATTTCCTTCTTCCGCCTCTTCAGCAGAAAACTGTTGGTATAGAACAGGAAGATGAAGGCGAAGATGCCCATGACGACGACGCCGAAACTCATGATCATGGCAAGCGCCGCGGACATCTCTTCAATCCCCTCGCTGATGGCAAGGAATGCGATAATGTAAAACATGCCGATAATGCCGATGGAAGCTAAAAAGTATGGCAGATAGAACTTCCGGTTATTTTTGATGTTATTGACTGCCAGCTTCAGTGAAAATGATTTACCCACGATTTCCACCACCTGTCTGCAAAACTGTCAGTGTGTGTCAGAAATCTTGGCGAACATCTCCTCATCTGACATGTTCGCTTTGTAGATCTGATGGAACACCTCTCCGTCTTTGATAAACAGCACTCGTTTTGCATGGCTGGCAGCCTTCGTGCTGTGGGTAACCATCAGAATCGTCTGCTCCTTCCTCGTTTATTTCCCCAAAAAGTTTGAGCAGTCCGTCTGCCGCGTTAGAATCCAGAGCCCCTGTAGGCTCATCGGCCAGAATCAGCTGCGGACTTGTAATCAGCGCCCTGGCTACTGCCGTTCTCTGTTTCTGTCCCCCGATACCTCATATGGATATTTCTTCAAAATCTCCCCGATACCCAGCTTTGCAGCGATCGGTTTGAGCTGTTTCGCCATCTCCTTGTATTGCTTTCCAGCCAGGACGAGAGGAAGGGAAGATGTTGTCCTGGATGGAAAAGGTGTCAAGAAGATTAAAGTCCTGGAATACAAATCCCAGATTGTCCCGCCTGAACGCTGAGATCTCTTTCTCTCTGATCTGACGATGTTCTGTCCGTTGAGGAATACCTCCCCGCTGGTCGGCTTGTCCAGCGCGGCCAGGATGTTCAGCAGCGTGGTCTTCCCGCGCCCGACTCGCCCATGATGGCCACGTATTCGCCCTGCTCCACCGAAAAGCTGACGTCGGCGAGCGCCTGCACCTGATTTCCCCGAAGCGGGTGGTATAAATTTTCTTTAAGTTCTTTACATCTAAGATTGTCATTTATTTGAACCCTTTCTTTTTACCTTATGTGCTTATTCTAACAAAAAAGGGAACGTAAATCCTATACATTCCCTTACAATCTGCTATTGGAATCTTACAATTTCGTAAGACTTATTCGTAAACACTCATCTCGTGATAATTTAATCCTAATTTTACCTTGGTTCCTTTGCCAACCTCTGACTCTATGGACATGGTATGTCCCAGCATTCATCACCTGACGGCACAGATAGAGGCCGATTCCTGTGGACTTCTTGTCCTTGCGTCCATTATAGCCTGTGTATCCCTTGTCAAAGACTCGCGGCAGATCCTCGCTCTGTATGCCGATTCCTGTGTCTTCAATGACCAGAGTATTGGGCAGATTCTCATCCAAATAGATGGAGATTTTCCCCGAATAAGTATATTTGAGAGCGTTAGAGAGAATCTGTTCGATGACGAAGCTGAGCCACTTCTCGTCGGAGATGACCACGGCATCCGTCTGTCGATATTCCAAAGAGATTTTTTCTTAATAAAGGTGGTGGAATACTTTTTGACTGCCTCTCTGACAATATCGTCCAGAGGCTGTTTTCTGATGACAAAATCCGTGCTGTCGCTGCCCAGCCGCAGATATTGCAGCACCATCTCCACATATTGTTCGATTTTGAACAGTTCCATGGTCAGTTCGTCCTTGGACTGGCAGCTATTTTCACTCTGCAGCAGAAGACGCATTGCCGCGATAGGCGTTTTGATCTGATGTGCCCAAAGGGTATAGTAGTCGATCATATCGGACATGCTGCTGTCGTTTTTTGGAGATGGCTTCCGCCGTCTTCTTATAAAGCTGCTGGATGATTTCCTGATACTGTTCCTCGATGCCATTTGCAGCCTTGGGCATCTGCTCCGGTCCGTACTGAATGCGCGCCTTGATATCCATCAGATACTCCGCCTTCTGTTTATAGCGGAAATAACTGTAAGCCATGAAGACGACGGCAAAGAAGAGGCACAGCGCCATGGCGTACAGGCAGGCGTCTATGGGCATATCGTATAGGTAGGCAATCAGGCAGAAGATTCCCAGATACAGCAGAAACAGCAAGATGTACTTATTTTTACTCTTAATATATTTTCCCAGCATATCACTCCACCAGATATCCCATGCCTTTCTTCGTCTTGATAAAGTCTGACAATCCGCTGGCCTCCAGCTTTTTTCCGCAGTCTGGCCACGTTGACAGTCAAAGTGTTTTCGTCTACAAAGCTGTCTGTCTCCCACAGCTTGACCATGATGTCGTCCCTGCTGACCACCTGTCCCTTGTTCTCCAGAAGAAGCTGGAGGATTTTGAACTCGTTTTTGGTCAGGTCGATTTTTCTCCCTCATAGGTCAGCGTCGCGTCACCGGTGTTCAGCATGGCGCCTCTGTGCTCCAGCACACTGCTGCTGGTACCGAAGTCATAGGTCCTGCGCAGCATGGCCTGCACCTTTGCCGTAAGTACAGTCAAATCGAAGGGCTTTGCGATGAAATCGTCCCCGCCCATATTCATGGCCATCACGATGTTCATGTTGTCCGAGGCCGAAGAGATAAAGATAATCGGCACCTTTGACACGGCTCTGATCTGCGTGCACCAGTGGTAGCCGTTGAAAAACGGCAGTCCGATATCCAGCAGCACCAGATGCGGGGAAAACGCCGCAAACGCCTCCATCACTTCTTTGAAGTCTTCTACACACCTGGCTTCACAATTCCAAGTCGCGATGTGATTCTTTATGGCATTTGCGATGACCATATCGTCCTCTACTATCAAAATCTTATGCATCACTAAGCCCCTCTTCAGCGTCTCTCATATGCAGACTCTATCTCTTTGATTCTCCTGTTTAATTCTCGGTTGACCGGCACATCGATGCCGTGTTTCGCCGCCTTTTCCAAAACTGTTCCAGAAAACAGATCCACCTCGGAATACCGCTTTGCCAGTCCGTCCTGTCTCATGGACGGCATTCCATCTGGGTCCAGGGTATCTGCGAGAGCCATATATCCTTCCAAATCTTCTTCCCCAAATGCACGCCCTCGGCACGGGCGACGGCAATTACTTCCCGCATGGCCGCTTTCGCACGCTCCCTGCCAGTTCCTTCCTCCTGTATGGTCCGATAAGAACCTTCCTCCACCATGATCACCTGGTTGCAGCCCACGTTCAGCATCCACTTGCTCCACATTCTTTTCTTGATGTCCTCTTCTTCGGTGTACGGCAGAGACATCCGATCAAAAAATTCCATGACTCTCTGCAGATTTTCTTTTTTCTGCGGATCTGCATCTGGCACGCCGATGCGAAGTTCCCCATGTTGGAGAATTTAAGCCTGTTGCCGATTTTGGTGGCATCCATGCCCTGGGCGACGGTATAGATCAGATGCTGCTCTCCGAAAAACTCCGCCAGAATTTCCTCGCTGGAAATGCCGTTGAGCAGGGACAAGATCACCGTATCTTCTGCCGCCAGACTTTTCCGCCAGTCTGGCGGATTCCCGCAAAGCAGTCCCTTGACCGCGAAAATCAGCAAATCCGTCGGTTCCTGCCTGCCGCCCTCTATCATATCAAAACTGCACTTTTCTCCGTTGCAATATACGCCTTCTTTTTCAAAGCGGGCAACCCGTTCCGCGTCAGCCACAAAGGTCACATGATCCTTTTCCCATTTTCTTCACAAAAAATCCCCATATAATATACCAGGGCGCCCATACCTACAATCGTCACATTTTCAATTCTCTTCATACCCTATTGTCCCTCTTTCTGCATGATAATATTATCATATAGTCATTTTTTATCCCTGTCAAGGCATGCCGGCTGCAAAAGATTGGCAAAAGAAAGAGGGCCTTGGCCCTCTTCCGTTTCCTATCATTCTTCCAAATCTCTGACTCTTGATTCTGTAAATATCATGACGGCTGAAATATTGCCGTATTTGTTAAACAAAATATACGCATTATTTCCATATTCAAGGTTGTCCTTTATTTTCTTGTACGTCGTCTTCGCAAATTGAATATTCTTGTTGATCTCTTTGTTTTCACTGTCCACAGTGATTTTCACCGTTTCGCTGTAGAATTTTACATTCTTGGCAAGTTTGTATTCTTTGATAAAGCCTTCAAATTTTCCGGCTCGTCCGCATTATAGTTGATCGGCGCAAGCCTCGCTGTTCTTGTTCTTCATGGACAGAATCGTATTGAGGAAGGAAGCTGGACGGTTCCAAACCATCCAGGTTAGCCAGACTGGCGTTGTTGTTGTCGTAGCTCTGCTCCAAAACAATGATGCTCTGTACCTTGCCGGTGGTCGTCAGCCACATGCGGATTGAAAGATCCCCTTCTTCTGTCTTCTTCTGCAGATCTTCTATGGAATACTGCTTATAACTGACTTTTGTCGTCTCGTCGCCTTTTTCGTCAACCGTTGTATCGATCTTCTGCAGAAAAACATCTACATCGTCCAAATAAAGGTATGTATCGTTACCAGCGTTGCAGATTAAATTGTGATCCTCTACCCCGGAGCATGTCGCTTCCACATCATAACTGTCAGGATCCAGACCGCCAAGCAAGTCCTCGCCTGAGCCGTTCTGGCTCCACAAATAAATCCCCCTGCAACGACGACTAAAATCATCACATAAACAATCGTTCTCACATTCTTCTTCATAGCATAACCTCTTCCCTTTTTTTAGTAATACACCTCTTTTATCTTTCTATTGCTTATATAATACTATCCATTTGTCCCCTATTGCAACCCCCAAATTGACCTTTTCGACTTTATTCGCCAGATAGATGAATGACGGCTACTTCCGGCCGATTGAGAAAAACGAATCGGAAATGGAAAATTGCCCAATCCGCTGGAAACAAAGAGTTTCTTGTCTCCCATTTCGTACAATCCTTTGACGTATTTCCCCTCTCCGTCTAATAGTTCAGGAAACCAGACACCGCCATTGTTAAATCCGCCCACAAAGGGCAGACGTACCTGACCGCCGTGGCTGTCTCCGCATAGAGAAAGGTCTATGCCGAAATCTGCAAAGGCTTCAAAGTTAGGAATGTGCGCAGCCAAAATGTTAAAAATCCCTTCGTCCAAGGTGAATTCGTTGGCTAAGTCAAAGGTGCTGCTGTAATACACATTGCTGATTCCGTATAAACGAACCGTTGTCCGGCCGACGGTGATATCCTTTCTTTCGTAGTCCAGCACTTCCACGCCGGCAGCCGTCAGTTGCTTATCGAACGTTTCGTTGTTATCATGTTCTCCATTGACAAAATACACGGGACAAAAATTTGGCCAAATCCGTCATCAGATTGATCGCAGTCTGCTTTCCTTTTTCATCTCCTGAGGAATACATGTCGCCAGTAATGACGATAAAATCGGGTTTGGCATCCTTTACCCGTTCAATGAGCCGGCTATTACCTTGACCAAAGGAAGAACCGTGCAGATCTGTCAGCTGCACGATGGTAAGATCGTCTTTCAGCTTACTGCTTTCAACTGTCACCTCTGTGGTTTTTAATGTAAAAGTTCCTGCATACCAGATTGCCACAAGAATCAGGCAGTAAATGATAAAGTTTCGTATTCCATGATGCCGCTTTTTTTTTTCTTTTGCTCATTTTATTTTCAGACTGCGCAGATAGTCCTTTGTCTCCTTGTCAATTCTATAGCTTTCTATGGCCTTTTTGCAGAGATTTGTTGTGAACCCACTTGTCCAGCCGTCTTTCCTCAAAGAGCGGAATTGTGGCTGTATATTGTTTAATCAGCGCAAAACTATAATACCACGCAATGGCCATATTTATGTAATATTCTTCTGTATGAATCTGCCATAATATCAAGCATTTCCTTTCTGAATTCTACGTCCAGAAAATGCTGCAGCTGGGTCACGATACCGTAACGAACGGTATAGACATGGGAACTGTTCATCCACTCCAGCGTCTTGTCGTACAGAGCATTTAGATCCTTCTTAAACGCTTTGGGAGAGAAGGTGTCAGGTCGCCCAATTATCGACATAGGGAAGAAACTTCTCTGTTAACATCACTGCCTCTTCAAAGGTTTTAGCAATATTTTCAATCAGATAAGCATGAAGATTATTTTCCTCATAATACTTATGCGGCAGTTCTTTGAAATACCTCTGAATCCTTGTCTTTTGCTAATTCTTTTGCCAGCTTTCGAAGGGCCGGCGTGCGTACGCCAATTACGAAATCTTTTTTATAATCGGGCATCAGCCGCGGTGAAAATCCTGTATTGTAAATCCTGCAGGGCAAATAACTTTTCTTCTATTTTTTCATGACTTCCTCTACTTCATCAATAAATTCTTTAGTTCGCTCAACAGGGTGTTGATGTCCAGCGGTTTAATCAAGTATCCGCTCATCCCTGCATCGTAAGCTTTCTTTCTGTCCTCTTCAAAGGCATTGGCCGTCATTGCCAAGATAGGAATCTGTCTGCCGTCTTCACCCTCAAAGAGCGAATCTGTTTCGTCGCCTCAATGCCGTCCAGAACAGGCATGCGGATATCCATCAAAATCGCCAGATAAGCGCCTGGTTTCTGTCTTTGAAATTGTTCTACAGCTTCCTGACCATTATCAGCGACATCCACGACAGCGCCCTGCATTTCTAACAGCGTCCTGGCAATTTCTTGATTCAGCTCGTTGTCTTCTGCTAATAAAATGCGTTGTCCTGTCAAGGACAGAGGTGTGTCAGGCTGCCAGAGGTTCTCATCCTCTGCTGCATTTTCAGGCAGGCTGTCCACTTTTGCCCTGTCATTAGCGCATCTGTCACCAACTGGAAAGGGATGATAACCTGAAAGACGCTGCCCTCCTGCTTCTTGCTTTTCACACTGACAGAGCCGCCCATCAGCTGAACTAAGTTATAGACGATAGATAATCCCAGGCCGCTCCTACATAATTGCGGGCATCGCCAGGTGCCTCCTGCTCAAAAGGATGAAAGACTTTCTCCAAAAATTCTTCTGACATGCCGATGCCCGTATCCCTAACGAGAAACTGTAAATAGGAAAATCCGCCTGAGCGCCTTTTCTCTTTAATCTCAAGACTGATTTCTCCGCCGAGGGGCGTGAACTTGAGAGCATTGGATAAGAGATTCATCAAAATCTGTTTCATCCTCAGGGCATCGCCGATGTAACCCGTCTCCAACCCTTCACCCTGGCGCACTTCAAAACGAATCCCCTTCTCTTCTGCCTGCGGACAGATGATCTGATTGAGTTCATCCATAAAAGAAGCAAAGTCAAAGTGTTCAAAATTCATCTCCATTTTATCAGTCTCAATTTTGGACATATCCAATACGTCGTTAATCAAAGACAATAAATACTTACAGGAGGTGTCGATCTTATGAAAACACTCCTTTACGGTTTCTAAATCGGTCGCTTTTAGCTGTCCTATGGCGCTCATGCCGATGATGGCGTTCATCGAGTCCTGATGTCGTGGCTCATGCGAGAGAGGAAATCTGATTTGGCCCGGTTTGCCGCCTTTGCAGATACCAGTGCGTCCCTGAGCAGCTGCTCCTGTTTTGCCTGTTCTTGTCTCTGGCTGTCGAGAATTTTGACCAAGCTGATAGCCAAGACATCGTCGCTAAAAGGATTTTCAACGTAGATGACATGGACGGAAACCCAGTGATAGATCCCTCTCAAATCTTTGGTTTTCAATTCCATATATACTTCTCGTTCTCCCTTTGCAAACTGCTGCAGCAGTGCCTCCTGACTAAATTTAGAAACGAATTCTTCCTGATAGGATGGGTATGTGCTGTCTGCACACTGCTCAATGAAAGAGGTAAACTTTCCTTCTTTAGAAAATACGTAAAAAATTCTGCCCGTCTACAAAACAATTGTAGCTGTCCTTCGTCAGATTGATGCTGATAATCAGCGGATAGGCCGTATAAATGGCTGCCCGGAGAGAACGATTCTCAAGAATTCGCTCCCTCTCCTGCGCTTTTTCTATCTGCATCTGTTCTGTAATATCGGTGAAAACCGCCTGGATGACTTCCTGCCCATTGCTATTGACAATCCTGCCCATTGCAACATTGATCCAGGCCTTTTCGCCGTTCTTTTGATACATTCACGGTGGTAAGACGCTGTTTCACCATTTAGTTTCAACCCTTCTACGATGGACATAATCCAATCCAGATCCTGCGTCTCTACGGCTTGCAAAGGGCTTTTGATATTCCTTCGATACTCCTCTTCCGAAGCATAACCGTAGAATTTCCAGGTCATCGGATTAACAGAAAGCAGTTGGTGGCGGGGATCTTTAGAAAACTGAATGATGCCACAGGGGACGGTATTATAGAGTTGTTCTAAAAACTGGGTCTGGTGTTCAAGCTCCTGATTCTTCTCGAGCAGCGCTGATTTCAGCCTTTGGTATTCTGCCCGGCTCGCCTCAACGGGAAAAAAGTTCGTCGTCCTTCATTTCAGCATAAGGGACAGAGTTATGAATGTGCACCGTTTCAAGTGCATCTCCTTTTTCTCGAAAAATAAAAAGTAACCCGCTGCTGTACGTCCAAATAAGCTTCCGACTCCGGTTTGCTCTGCAGATGGCTGATTCCTTCGCAGAGGTAACAGCCGCCTCCTAAATCCATGGAATGATAGACCTCCTCCGACATACTGCAGGCGATCATGTCGTCCTTTCCGGCTCGAAAGCAAGCTTCTACAGTCTCCCTGCCTTCTGCTTTCTGCTTTTCACCGCCGCCCAGCCAGATAATATCAGCAGCAAAGGTGGAAATCATAAATTCAGATCAGAGTCGCAGAAATATGTAGTTAAAATCCTATGAGCTAAGTTCTCTACTTCTTTTAAAGATCTATTTCCCAAAGTCAACACCTCCAATGGTCCAGTATCAATACATTATTATTTATCATAGCACATATGACAATCTGATAAAGAAATTCTTTTTCAAAAATACTCCTTGACACATAATACTATGTGTTGTATAGTATGACGTGAAAGGGGGTATATTAAATGATAAATCCACAGATGAAGAAAGGACTTCTGGAAGTATGCATCTTGTCCGTACTGCAGCGAGGGGACTCCTACGGTTATAAGATTATCAAAGACCTTTCTGACTACATCAAACTGTCCGAATCTACCCTGTATCCCATTCTGCGGAGATTAGAGGCGTCCGGCTATCTGATGGTGTATACCGTCGAACACAACAGCCGCCTTCGTAAGATGTACAAAATTACAGATATGGGTATAAAGCAGATCAAAGAATTCCTCGTTGGCTGGGAAGAAATAGAAGCCATCTATCAATATATTAAGGAGGGCATCCGGGATGAATAGAGAAATATTTTACATCAACTGCGCATCCGGCTTTCACAGCTGCCGGAACCGGAAATCGAAAAAGGCTGGAATACTACAGTGAACTAATTGAAGACATGGTCGAGGACGGCATGAGCGAAAAGACGCCGTAGCCAGCTTCGGCGATATCAATCAGATTGCACTGGGGCATCATGGAGACGACGGCTCTATCTACTCTGGTCAAAACTACTGTCAAACCGAAAACGGCTGGTCCACAGCGGCAATCGTCATCGCTATCGTAGGGTCGCCCCTCTGGGTTTCGCTGCTGCTGGCATTTGCAGCTGTCATCGCCTCGGTTTATTTGGTCATCTGGTCTTTGATCATATCCATCTTTGCCGTCGTGTTGTCCCTAGGGCTCCTCGGCATCTATCTGTTCTTCAAATCCTTCTGGCTGCTTGGCGCAGGCTTCCCTACGGTGATCTATACCATCGGATCCGGTCTGGGGCTTATGGGATTCTGCCTGCTGTCGTTTCTGGGAGCAAAGGTCGCCATCCTGGGCCTCATCCAGCTGACTCGCTGGATCTTCGTCCAGATCAAGAGTCTGTTTATTAAAAAAGGAGGCGAACTAAATGAAAAAGAGTACCAAGATCATCTTGATGATTTCCATCTGCCTGATTTCTGTGGGTATCGTTCTTTCTGCCATCGGCCCGTTTCGCCGGTGCTTCGCCCCGTCATATCCTCTTCGATGGGCTTTGGAATGCATCCTTTCGTTACGGAGACGACTTCGATAATGACTTTGAAAGAAAATAATACTTACCATGTATCTGATGCGTCCATAAACTCCATCGACATCGACTGGATCAGTGGAAGGGTGACTGTCATTCCCTTACGACGGCGACGACATCGTCATCAGAGAAAATCAAAGGGCAAAATCGATGAAGAGAACTGCCTTCGTTATCGAATCAGCGGAGACACCTTGGAGATCAACTATTTTCGCCAGACAGCAGGGGAATTTAACTTTACGGGCTCTATAAACTACAGTAAACAATTGGAAATTAAAGTTCCGCGGGCACTGGCAAAAAAGCCTGGATGAATTGAATTTTGACGCGGTTTCTGCAGACCTAAATATCAGAGACCTGCACATCGCTTCCCTGGATGTGGATACCACCTCTGGAAATCTTTTAGGGAAAACATCAAGCCAAATATGTGAATATGGGCACCGTATCGGGGATATGAAGGTAACCTATACAGAGCTGTCCAAAGAGCTGAATATGGATTCCACTTCCGGGATTGTACCATCTCTCTGCCAAAAGGCAGCAGCGTGACAGCAGACTAGACAGTGTTTCAGGTGATTTTTTCCTCCGAGTTCAGCACTCGCTACGAAGAAGAAGATGTTTATATCATCGGCAGCGGTGAATGCGAATTTAGTGTTTCTACCGTCACGGCGACTTCGTCATCAACAAAGGAGCAAAAATAAAATGAACTTGAGCCAAAAAAAAAAGCGGTGGAGTAAAGACGTCGTCAAATATATCGCCATGGCTGCCATGCTGCTGAATCACATCGCATACATCTTTTACCCGAGGGAATCCAATTTCGAGATATTTCTCAATTTAGGATATCTCACAGCGGTGACGATGTGCTACTTTCCTAGTGGAGGCTATCAATACACGCACTCAAAAGAAGGAAGTATCTGCAGAGACTGGTTTTTGTTCGCCTTTCTTTCGCAGATTCCATACAGTCTGGCGTTTACCAGCGGTACGTATATAGAATTTCATGGGTTCAGCATGATGACGACGCACTGGTCTTGTGTTTCCTGATCCTGCTCACAGCTGAACAGGTCAAAATAAACCTGTCAGGATTCTGCTCATCGTCCTCATGATGCTGCTGGAGTTTGTTCATGACTGGGCATTACTG
>VOFH01004105.1_pt1 | contig 25821 bp, 45 predicted proteins | sample 5384091 | NCBI WGS metagenome assembly VOFH01 (sample SAMN12384727, study PRJNA508395) | human gut metagenome | isolation source: healthy gut G | host: Homo sapiens
AGCTGGCAGAACATGTCCAGCCCGTTGACCTCCTGCATACCGGATAAACCTGGTTGGTACGTATTCTTGGTGGTCCCTGTCCGGCATGTCCATGTAGGTATCCCTACCGATTACTTCAAACCTTGGCTCCTTTGACTCCCTTTTCACTACTTCGATCGGTCTCTCAAATTCCTTCTCAAACATTTTCTTCTCCTATCTGTTATATGTCCTCCACCAGCCTCAGTCTTGCCATGGCTGCTCTTCCTCATTACCCATACATGTCCATCTGTCCCGGCACCTGCGGCTTCATTTCGACCGTTTGGACCTCTCCAGCGAACTCTCCTATGTAGAGCGATGTCGTGACCGGATTGGTCGGCTGCAGCGTGGATTTGATCTCGCATTTTGTCGCAATGACCTGCTCTGCTCATCCGGCGTGAAGGTCAGCGTCAGCATCATCTTCCTGGGCTTCGTGGCGTTGGTATTGACATCCATGATGTTCTTGATGATCCGCGGCATCTCGACGTCGACGCGCTCCTTGATGGCCCCGTTTGCCATGTCCAGCATGGACTTGGTCAGTCTCTCTTCTTTATTCACTGTTTCATCCTCCCTTTCTCTGTCCGATACAGTCACGTCTGTAAGCGATGATTTCGTTTTCCTTTCTTCGTTCCGGCCCTGTTGCTGCAATCTGCACTGTCCTGCGTTTCTTCTTCCCCGGTTCATATACCGTGCAGTCCTTCACGCTGCCACCCCTTGCAGGCCTGGCTGCCAGCCCCTCCCGTAAAGCGATATCGCCATAGTTGCGGTAGGCGGTGGTGCCTGAAAAGAGGTCACGAAACCGGCAGTCCTTCGGGCAGGTATTGTCCACCGTGTGTTCTCTGGGTTTCTCCTTCACCTTCCGGTGCTTATGGTCCGCTGCTTTATGGCTTGCCTTCCTGCATTCAGACAGGCTGCAGTATTCCTGGTTCGTCCTGGCCATGAATTCACGGCCGCAGTTCCTGCATTTAATTAATTAAATCTGTCTCCTCTATTCCTTCCTGTAACCACTTTGTAACCACCACCATTTACAAAAGTGGTTACATAAAATGAGTATTTTTCAGTGCCCATGGATTTGTAACAAGTGTAACTAATGTAACCAGATTCGAACTATCCTTACGCGCGAGGGGTGTACTTCCATTTTCTTCCGTATATACACTCCCTATATATACATGTAAAAGTTCGGTTACAGCGGTTACTTTTTGTATTTGCCGTCTGTATCCCCTGTCATTTCAACGGTTACAGCGTTACCAAAATTTCAAAAATACTGGTTACACCCCTGGTTTCGCATGGTTACACCCGTCAGAATTCGATTTCCTCCTGGACCGTCTCGAATCCCTCCGGCGCATCGTCCGCCTCATTCAGGAGAACCACGCACCGGCTTGGGGCTCCCGTTGATCCGGCGCAGCTTGTCCGTCCGTTTATGGTCCCCGTCGGTCTCACTGAAACCGTTCCGCTTCAGCCATCTGGCAAATGCTGTCGGGTTGAATCCATTCTCGGAGCAGGCCTTGTTGAACACGCTGCGGATGATGCTGACGGAGTCACTGTCGATACGCCCGAAACATTCCTGCACGAAGGCATTGTTTTCTGAAAGGAACCTGCTCCGGTTCTGTGCGATCCACTCACGTATCCATTCATATGCCCTCCTTTCTGCAGACATCTCCTCCTTGCTTGACAGGAACTGCCTGATGTCCTCATACGAAATACACCTCCCGTCATGGAAGATATATTTCTCTGCCAGATAGTCTGCTGTGAGTATCATGGATGCAGCCAGGGCCTGTTTCTCCGTAGCTGCCTCATTAACCTTCTTGTATACCGCTTTCTGAACCTTTCCGGCCTCGTCAAGCACGCCCTGGCATCCCCAGGGCTTCGACAAAGCGCTGTCCTGCGTGGCCGTAATTCCTTTTCAGCTTGTCTGCCAGGCCTCCCCGGATCATCAAACAGTTTGTGGTTATCACAAAAAGCTCTATGACCCTGTTGACGGCGCCACCGCCACTGGATGCAGAAGATATGGGCTTCTCACCCGTGGTAAGGATGCAGTTGCTCCACGTCCCCACTTTCTGCAATCCCCCGGTCTTCTGTCCACGGGATCTTCCGACACCTTCCGCCAGCTGGTAGATCATCCTGTCAAAGTCTTTTTTATCATCCAGGATCTGCAGCTCATCCAGTACCAATGGCGGGGAATTGACGAACCCTGCCGTCAGCTCCTTGTGCCACGGGCGTCGAGTTGAAGGTCTGCCAGTATCTCCCCTTTTCCGGGTTGGCCCATACCGAAGTGGCAAGCATCAGTGCCACGGTCTTCCCCTGATTCCGAATCTCCCCACATGTGTACAAAACGGCAATCCTCCCAGGGGTTCAATCAGGACGCTGGCAAAGGACGCTGCCAGAACGATTCTCGGTTCCGCATTCGATGCAGCCCCTTACCGCCTTTGCACATTCCAGCCATCTGTCATATGAGCCCTCTTCCTTTACGGATTCAAACAGCGATCTGAAATTGTTCTCCCCGTCAAAAATTAACCCCTCGACGTAAGGCGAGAACCCTTCCGCGCCAATCCATCCCAGCCTGATACCGACTTCTTCTCCGGTATCCTGTCATAATTCAGGTTTTCAACATCATGCAGGGAACCGGACCAGGTACCGGGCATTCTCAGAAGTTACGGCGATGCCATGATTGGCCAGATCAACAATCAGATTCTGTGAAGCGATCTGTTTCCGGTCACACATGCAGGAGTACCATACCCCTCGCTTGTATTTCAGTTCTATCTTCTGGATGCCGGTATCAATATTGGTCAGACGGAGCACCGGCATGATGGGGTGCGGGCAGGCCGTCTCGGGGGGATTTTCCCCGCGTCCCGGCCTGGTGATTCCGTAATCGTCCGCCGTCCAGTCACCGGTATTCAACTCCAGCTCCTGCCCTTCGAAGTTGCTGGCATTCTCAACGTATTCACGTCCGCCCATCATGCGCATGGTCTTTACGTATTGCCTGTAAAGCGTCATAAAGTTGCGTACATGGACGGACTTTGCATGACTGGATAATTGGGCGATCTTCTGTTCCTTCTCAAAAGGTGTTTTGCAGTTCTCCACTTCCTCATAGGGGGGGCGGTCGTCGTTATGTAGTCTTCTTTCGTGTAAGTTATGTCCATGGCACTGCCACCTCCCCCTATATTCTCATCAAGCCACGCCTCAACCTCCTGCTGCAGGGTTTTGGCGTCCATGTCCTCCGGGTTTTCTATCGTATACCGGAATAACTCCCTGTGGTAGGCGCTCAGGCCGCGATAGAGCCTTTTTCTCTCCTCTGTCATCCCTTCATATGCCTTCTGCACCTTCCTGCTCTCCATCATCTGCTGGCGCTCCCTGTATGGACGGTTTGTGCGCCGACAGTCCCAGGCAGAAGTCAGTATTCAGCTTCATCAGCGCCTGGCGAAACGACAGTCCGAACAAGCTGCATCACCAGGCTTACCACCGTTGCCTTTGGCACCGCAGGTCCAGCAGTGGAAAACCTGGTCAGTGTAACAAAAATTAGGATCCTTCCCACTGTGCAGGGGGCATGGTATCCGCTTCCTTGGTGATGTGGAATACCCGTACCTTGACAGCACCATGGGAACCGTCACCTGTTCAGTAATCCGTTCTGCTATCTGGTTATCCATGCGTCACCCTCCTCCAGGAGGCGGATGATCTCTTTCCCTGTATTCCTCTTGTTACAAAAAGACATATTCAATATTGTGCTTGTGCTGCCAGGCGTCAAGGATGCGGTAGATCCGCATCCCCATGACCTGTCCGTACTTCGGTTCCCAGAACATGATGTCCTCGATGGATTCGATCGGTTTCCCGTCAATCCTGTCCTGTTCGATGAGGATGTACATCTTGGCACCCATCTCGTCAAGGCGCATCAGCTCCCGCTTGAAGCGGTCGTGTCCGCCGGTGGCATTCTGCGCGATTTCGGCGATGTTCTGCTTCCGGTCGATGATGACCAGGGGACGCTCTGTCGCAGTAGTCCCCACATACATCTTGCTGAGATGTACCGCACCCCTTGGCGGTCAAACTCGTCCACGATCTTTCTGATCGCCCTGGCCTCTCCCTCGTATCAATCTGTATCTGCATATCCGGCCTCCTTTAGAACGGGACGTCTCGTCGATTTCCCTCGAAGGAGTCCTTCGGTGCTTCCGCATCACTGGCTGCCGGAACTCCCTTGTCGTCCTTCTTGCCGCAGAAATCAAACTGCTGCACCTGGAGGGTCCATGGATACCGCTTCGTGTCGCTGCCTTCCGGCGTATACGGGTTGCACTGCATCTCGCCGCTGACTGCAATCTCACTGCCCTTGTGGAAGAACTTCTTTATGACTTCCGCGCCTTTTCCGAAGATGATGCAGTTGAAGAAATCCGCCTCCTCGCCGAAACGCCTGTTGACCGCCACAGCAAATTTGCAGAGTTTCCCCGGCTCGCCTTTTGCATTGGTATATTCCTTCAGTTCCGGCTCCTTTGCCAGATGCCCATGTATCGTGATGTTATTCATTCCCTGCCTCCTCCAGCACCTGCACCGTCGCAAGCCTCTTCGTCGCCCTGCAGTACGCGCACTTTTCACAGCGCCTTGGCTCGATGATGCCCTTCTTCACATCGGCAAAATGATCGATGTAGTGCTCGATGATCTTGAGCGCACTGTCCAGCTTGTACTGCGGGATGCGGAACAGTCCGATATCGGCTCCGTCCTTCTGCTTGGTCGCCCCGGCAATGATAAAAGGCAGATGATCCCCTTCTATAGCCTGGTAGATTCCTCCCTGGAAATCATATCCCCAGGCCTCGATGAAATTGACCTTCCCCATGCCGTCTACGTACTTCGGCTCGAAATCGCGCATGATCTTCAGATCCACGACGGCCTTCCCGGGTGGTAGCTGTCCATGCGGATCTTCCATTCATGGCCGAAAAGCTCCCCGGTCATGATGACCTGCTTCGCCCCTGAAAGGTATTTCATCATCAGATCATCTCTTTCGATGCGCTGGATGATTTCTTCTGCCTGCACGTATTCCGACTTTAGGCTGCCGTCTCGTTTCAGGATTTCAGGGTGCTGTGCCCTGAAGATGTCCAGGATGCCTTCAAAGTGGGCGTCCACGTAGGACCCGACCAGCAGGGCGGAGGAAGGCTCTTCCTCCCAGTCCCCATTGATCTTCGCCATCGTCCTGGCTTCACAGTCCATGAAGGACTTGAACTGGGAGGAGCCGAAATATCTCAGCTCGTTCTCCCGGTCAAAATATGTCTCCCTTGTCAGCGTCATAAGTAATGCACCTCCAGTTCGTTGTCGTTGGTTGTTCTCGTTGCGATGAACTGCAGCCCCCGTTCACGACACTTTTGTAAAGTTTTCCCGGTTCTCATCGGACAGCTTCTCCGCGCCGTCGATCAGGATGACCTGCAGGTTGCTCGGCTTTGACAGAGCCACTTCCACGCACAATTCCAGCTTTTCGCCTTCTGAAAGGTTGACACCGGAAGGCCCCGGATCAGCGGAATCCCGTTTTCAACCGTCAGCCCTTCCACCGGCAGGGGTTGCAGTCTCCAGTATCTGCCCCGGCAGATTCCTTGCCAGCTCGATCTTCCTGGTCAGTTCCTCGGATATGTCCCTGAGTCTCCCGCAATCCTCCTCCAGGTCCTGCATCCTCTTATACTCATTCAGATGCTTCCTCATCTCTTCCGCGGTCCGGACTTCCTCTTCATCCTCCCTAACGTCTACAGGTTCCATCCCGATATATTTATCTGCCGTCTGCATGTCCGAATCCAGCTTGGCGATTTTTTCGTTATAACGGCTCTCTGCCAGGTTGACCTTATCTTTCAGCCGGTCATCCAGGGTCAGCAGCTTGTCCTCCGCTGCTTTGATCTCTGCTTTCAGCCTCTCGATGGTCGAGGTCAGATTGTCCCTTTCTGCGGCAATGGCATCCTTTTCTGCACTGATCTCCAGTTCCTTCTCGGCCTCGTAGCCCCGTACCTTGTTGTTATAGCTGTCCTTGAAGAGTCCTGCCCGCTCGATCCTGCTGTTGATCTCCTTCGCCTGCTCGATTTTCCGGTAGGCTTCTCCAAGGTTATATTTCTCCCACTTCTCCGCATCGTAACCTGCAGGGATGTTCTCCGCAATCTCTTCCACGAAGGCCCGTTTGTTCCTTAGGTCACGGTTGATGTCCTGCCGGCTCTGGAAGTACGCTCCGTTGTCAGCCTGGATATCATTAAGCACCTGGAGGATGTTCTGCGTGTAATCCACGCCCTCCGGGATTTCCCCGAACTGTTCCTTTATCCAGTTTAAATCCCAATCAAATTCGACCAGGTCCAGGATCATCCGGTTCTGCTCCTTTTTATCAAGCTGGATGAATTTAACCGGATCCAGCTGCAGCGGCGTGAACAGGGTCTTCAGCATCGCTTCCGGCCCCTGCACCTCCTTCCTCCGTCTTTGACCGACTTGTAATCCGCTTTGTTGGTCCTCTTGCGCCTGTCTATGTAAAGGCCCGTATCGGTCTCTATGATGATCTCCCCTTCACTCTCCCCCTGCTTGATGATGTAGTCGCGGTCCGACCCGTTGGTCAGCGCATATTTGATGGCATCGATGACCGAGGTCTTTCCCGTCCCATTGGTACCTGTGATCTCGATGCTCTTCCCGTCAAGTTCGGTCTCACTGATCCCGAACAGGTTCTTAATCCTGATTTTCGTCGTCTTCATTTCCTAACACGTCCCCTTCCTTCTCATCTGCTTCCTGCTTTTCTTTCGCTTCCTTCGCACAGGCCATGCACAGGTTACGCCCGAACCTGCTCCTTGCGCTCTGGGCAATGGCCCTTGCTGTATATTTCCCTTCGTCCGCGATCACGCACCCGCAGTCACGGCAGATATATTCCTCCGTTTTCGGCGGATAAGGGCGCACCCTCAGTGCATCCACCGTCTCACCAAATGCGCTGACCTCCTCCGAATACAGGGCAATCTTCACGCCCTTCCAGTCCTCGATGTACGGGGAGCCTGCAACCTTCGTGATGGTCTTGGCATTGGTCGCGTTGCAGATCATCGGCTTCGGCTGCTCTGCAAAATGGACCAGCAGCCCCTTCTCCTTCTTCCCGCTTGTGCCGGTGAAGGTCTCCTCTCCGGCGGACTTGATCGTCAGCTCCATATCTTCACCCGGATTCAGGGCATAGGCGCCCAGGTAGTCCGGGTTATTTAGTTTCTTCCAGTGTGTCTTGTTCATTCTTTCTCTCCTTTTCTGAAATATGACAGGATCAGTTTCTCGGAATCATCCCTGTTTAACTCCAGTCCGGTCGCCAGCCTGATCCTGATGATACAGTGCATGACCTCCCTGTCCCTGGTCTCCATGCAGTCCCTGCACCAGTCCGATTCCTGCATGGCGGGCTTTCCGCACCTGCACAGGCACATCATTCCTGCCTCGCTTTCCGCACCGCGTCCAGGGTCATCTCCAGGACGAACTCGATGTCGTCATATCCCATGACCCAGCTCGGTGTGTTGACCAGCTGGTTGATAATCCTGTCCGCATGCTTCATCATCACCGCAAACCTCCATGCAGGTATTTCATGCCGGGCTTGCAAATTCTCCTCTATTGTGGTAACATTTACTTGAGTTTTTAGGTCGGGCTGCTTCGCAGTCGGTCTTTATTTTTGGTTCATATGTAGTCCTCCTTCTGATCACATAGTAGCAGTACGATCCACGGTTCCCGTTCTGCTTCATGCCTGTCCGCTCAAACTGCGCCTGGGTATAGCAGCCTGCACAGTTCAGAACTTCCGGTGTCCTGTCCGGAAATTTGAACCGGAAGACCTCCATGGCCTGGTTCATACTCTCGGCCTCCACCTGGACCCATCCCCCGCGGTATGGGTACCGCTCGTCTGTTCCGAACGTAAAGTAGTAGTTACTCAGCTTCATTGTCTGCCTCCTCCAGTTCCTTTCTCAACTCCACAAGGCGCTCGATGCACCGTGCCCTCTTCCTTTCCGCATTCCGCTTGGCCGTATTGACCTTCTTCATTTCAGCGGTGATTTCATCCCTGGTTCTCATGATCTTCTCCTTTCTCTGCCATACACTTCACGGCTGTATAAAGCCCTCCGCCCACACACTTATCAGTGCCGCTGGGGCATTGGTAGACAAGTCATCGGTACAGCCAAGCCATTCTTCCAAGAACTCGACCGTGTACGCTCCGTGTCCCAGTTCCCTGACAATCTGCTTTTCCTTCTCAGTCATCACTGTCACCTTTCTCCTTCCACCAGCCTATAAACCCAGTAGCCAACAACCCTGGCACTACCATGACCACGCCGCCTCCGACCGCGAAGTATGTCCGGCTGTTGATGTCTACCGCCAGGATTACGGCGGCGGCCAGCAGTGACAGGATGATAGGCTGCTTATTTGTTTTCCAAAGTTTTTTCATGTTTCCTCCTTCCAAACGTCCGGCCTGTCCACCATATGGGACTATATCGTCTTATGTACTTTTTCACTGCATTCCTCCAAATCTTTTTACATTGTAAGGGTCGCTTAAATCCTTCCCCTCATTCTCCTGCAGAAAGCGTTCAAGCTCTGTGGCTCTCACTTTGTACGACCTAAGTTTCAAGCACTTTATGAGTCCTGCCTTTCGCAAATCATGCACATAATTTATGTTCGTCTTTAACTTCTCTGCCGCCTCTGCCATCGTGTATATGATGTCTTCCATTGTTTGTCACCTCCTTCTTCACGCGCTCATTTTTTATTAAATTGTCATACTCCTCCCACTGCCGTATAATGTACTCACAGGCTGCTGCAACAGCCGAGTATAAAAGAGAGGCGGTGTATTTGTATGAATATTGAGTTCAACGATAAAGAGATTATCTTTATCTACGGCCGAATCAAGAAAGAACTATCCGTTCTAGAATCTTCCAAAGAAACCCCTGTTTCGAAATCAGATCTGATATTCTATAGGAACATTCTTTCTAAGCTAGAAAAAGCGTACCCAACCCTTACAAAATTACCCTTGTGATTAAGTCAAGCCATAAACACGCCATTGTTTGTGGCTTTTTTCATCATCTCGTCTACTGTTTCGTATGGCTGGATGACAACTATATACTTCTTTCCCCTCAGCATCGTCAATTCAGAATATCTGCCAGACTTCCCCAATACCAAACGGATTAGTACCTGTTTTAGCACGTATATCACCTCCCTTCTAATCTTCCTTGCTGCCCGCAAAATCCATCAGGTTGACTTCGGTACCTTTGCCATTCTATAATATGAATATATATTTCTACAGCAATCACTTTGATAGAAAGGAACCGGTCACTATGAAAGATTATTAACTGTAAAGGGCATTAGTCCTGATACGGATAGCATAACTGCGAACCTTGAACTCCCTAGCAAGTGCCCAAGATGTAATGTAAGTTGTCTTCTTGAACCATTGGATACTTATTTCATTAACCATACTCAAGGTCGATTAACCAGGGATGCATATTCGCTCTTCTTCTGCCCAAATTGCGAGGAGTGTTTCGTGACAACACATACTGTAGAACTCATCCCCCGTAATGCTAACAGTAATATCCGAGAGATTTTTCCTGCGTCCTCAAGCGTTTCGTCCTTCTCTAACCAAATATCTGCTCTGTCTCCTAATTTTGTAAGGATATACAATCAATCCGAGAAAGCTGAAGCTGTTGGCCTCGATGAAATTTGTGGTATTGGCTATCGCAAGGCTCTTGAATTTCTTATCAAAGATTATGCCATTGCGTTCAATACCGAGAAGGAGACTGACATTGCCAAAGCTTCATTATCAGCTTGTATTGAAACTTACATTTCCGACACTCGCATTAAATCACTGGCAAAGGCTTCAGCATGGATAGGAAATGATGAAACCCATTATGTTAGATTGCATGAGAATTATGATATAAAACACCTGAAAACTTTTATTTCGGCAATTGTATCATTTATCGATGCAAATCTTGCTTGTTTTGAAGCTGAACGGCTTCTTACTTCTCGAAGAAATAGATTCTTTTATTACTTTTGCATCATATTCAATCAATGGAATACAATGCTCTGTGTCATTTTCAGCAAGAAAATTTCCGTCAAAGTCCCAGTACTGTGTCACCACACGTATCGGGTCTTTTTGTTCCCAGTCCTCTACTTGATTTTTGTTTCGATGACCTGTACGATTTTGGCTGAATCAGTACCACTTGCTCTTATCATTCTTCATCACCTCCCTTCAATTATTTGTCGGCTGACTTTTGAAAAAGTTCTTCAATTTTCCACTCAGGAAAGTATGCATCTCTAATTTGAGAGGCTTCTTCAACCGTAAAGGAACTTGAGCCATTAATTTTATTGGCGACGCTATTCCAGTGAATATTCAAGAGCTTAGAAATATCTTCTTTTGTGATTTTTTCTTTGCCATTTCGCCAATCAATGTTAAACACTCCAAACTATCACCTCCATTTTACGAATTTTCGTTAACTATATTTCCATTATATACGAATATTCGTTAATGTCAACATAAATTTATGATTTTTCATAAATTATTATTGAAATTTCGTGAACCAAGTGTTACAATAAAGGCATATTTAAGGAGGCAAGATTATGACAATTGAAGAAAGGTTAAAAGATTTAATACTTTCAAGATATAAAAGCATTCGTGAATTCACAAATACAATCCAGATTCCTTATTCAACTCTGGATACTATATTAAAGCGTGGAATAAGAAACTCTAACGTGGATAACGTAATTAAAATCTGCGAAAGTCTGAACATAAGTGCCGATGCACTAGCTAACGGAGATATTGTTTTCAAAGATGATGTCCAGACCATTGCAGCTCACCACGATGGAGAAAAATGGACGGAAGAGGAACTGGAAGAAATTGAGCGGTTTAAAGCATTCGTGCGCTCAAAAAGAAAGTAACTGCTTTGTACGGAGATAAAAGATATGAACAATTACGAAACACTACTCGCAGAATATGACGGTACTTTGACAATTGCCGAGGAAAAATGATAAATTCGGGATTATACTGTGACGGATGCATCTGGATCAACTCCCAGCTAACTGCGTCGCAAAAGGCCTGTATTTTGGCTGAAGAAATTGGCCATGACAAAACAAGTGTAGGAAATATCCTAGAACAGAGAAAACCTCAATAACGCCAAGCAGGAACATAAAGCCCATGTTTGGGCATATAACAGATTGCTATCCGTAGATCAAATCATTGATGCAGCGTCAAAGGGATATACCGAGACCTGGGACATGGCTGAATACCTTGATGTCGATGAACAGTTTTTAAAGGATTTTTGATCTATCAGGGCATTTTAGATATATCGTTGTAATTAAGAAAGGAACAGAGTAATATGGATTTCAAAGACAAAGAAGATGAATTATTAGAACAGTTTTATGCTTTATGCAACGATTTTAAGCCTGTTGATATACCAAAAAGTACCAACTTCTGGTTAGTACGCACCAAACGAGGCCATTTTTACAATGACTTTTGCATAAAAAATTTCGTAGCTTTAGGGTGGAATTTAATCGATAGCAGCAATATAAATTCTGATGAGGAATTATTTAAAGATATAATTATGGCAAAATATAGTGCAAACAAAAGACCTGGATATCCATTAAATCAAAGCCGAACTTTTATTCAAGAGATGCAATCTGGTGACTTTGTAGTAATTCCCGCTGTTGACGATAAACCTGTAATGTTCGGACAACTTCTCAATTATTATGAGGAAGCTAACTTGACTTATGTAGAGGAAATAAATTTCTTAAACAGTCTTCCTCCTTATGGTGAATCTGCTGATTGCCCATATAAAAAACGCTGGAAGGTGAAATGGCTAAGGAGCCGACGTCCTGAAGAGATTAGTCCATATCTTGGAAGATTATTTGCATCATCTCATGGACTAAGCAAAGCTAATGATTATAGTGAATACATTTTGTCTTCAATTTTTTTTGACTTTTACAAGTGGCATGATTCATATAATGGAGTATTCAGGGTTAAACAGCAGTTACGGATACGAAGTCGAGATTTGTCAGATTTATATATAATATGGATAGATTAGCTGAATTAACAATTGATGGGGAGACCTCTGTCAAAAGTAACTTGAATTCCCTGGAGATATAATTCTATCGTTAGGCGAGTCTATTGCAAATCTTGATAAAGCAAGTCTGTTCTTCTTGGTTGCCTTTTTCTTATCTTCAGATATTTCTATAGGACCGTTTACTATAAGTGGACTTCTACCTTTATTAGAAAAAATCGTAACGTCTAGGAAAAACAAAGATGAAAAAGCTGCTGAACTTGCAAAACTTGCGGCAGAAACAAGACTGGTAAATGCTCAGGCTGATAAAACTGAAGCCGAAACAGAGCGACTTAAAATAGAGAATCAGCATCAAGAGCTGAGTCAAATTGTATTAGAATGTAGGAGCTGCTCACGACGTCTTGAAATTGAACAAAATGCTCAAGTACAATCAACCATTATGAATTCAAATGATGCTAATTAAGAGTGACCCACCTTTTCACAACGATTATAGCTATCAGCAAATCCATTATCGCCGCAATATTTCTAGATACTGGGTCAGATGCAAATATATAGTTTGTAATACAGACAAAAACACAAAGGAGTGCCATAAATGAAATAAAGTATTGGAAACATATATAAAATTTATTCCTGTTCATCTTCGCACCTCCCTTTGACCATATTTTAACAGGAATAAACTAATTAATCAATACAAAAACAAACGCCCCCGCCGGCAAGCAGGAGCGAATGTATAAATCGGCTGCATGTGATGCAACACAATCCAAGCAATCAAATTGTATCACATCCAGCCCCAAATTTCAAGTTTGGGGTATTTTTGTACCCTTTTTAGGGAAGGAGAATGATACAATGGCACAGATAAACACACGAAAGAGGAATGGCAAGTGGGAATATCGATTTGAGATTGCCGGCATGGATGGTAAACGAAAGCAGAAATCCAAAGGAGGGTATCGAACAAAGGCAGAAGCCCTAAAGGCCGGCACACAGGCTCTGAACTTGTATAATAATGCTGGCGTGACGAATGAATCAAAAAAGAGGCTGAGATGTCCGTCAGAGACTGCATGGAGGCCTGGTATGAATCCTACGTAAAGATGAATCTCGGGTTATCCTCACAGAAAGCCTATCGCAGTTTAATTGATAATCATATCATTCCAACAATTGGCAAGTATCGTATGAACTCCGTAACTTTCACTGCACTCCAAGGACTGATTGATCAAAAGTCCGCTTCAGGCTTTAAGGAAAGTACCCTAACTACGATTAAAGCTATATTGAAGGGATTCTTTCGTTACGAATTTAATGCAGGACTCATATATCAAAACCCTGCACAAAACATCTACGTCTCTCGATCAGTTAAAAAGAACGAAGGGAAGATTTCCACGCCAAGCGTGAAAGCCTACACGAGAAAAGAAATGGATGAATTTGAAAAGAAATTGCAAAACAAACTTGCCTGGTATCCTTTATGATTGGATATTATACTGGAATGCGAGCTGGGGAGATTTTCGCCCTTACATGGGAAGACATTGACCTTAAAAACCGAACCATATCCATCACCAAGACAATTCTTTCTAAGAAAAAAGAATCCTGTGGTTCGACTTTTACATACTTTCCTCCCCAAAGAATGACAACTCCTGTACGCACAATAAAGTATGGTGAATCTTTAGAAGCAGTTTTCCGCAGATTCAAGATACAATGCCACGAAAATGAAATGCTTTACGGCGCATACTATACCAGGATATATGCAAATACAGAAGGTAGGTTGTATGAGAGGTTTAAATCTGAATCTGTTGAGGATGGGCTAAAGAATGTAACCTTATTATGCGCAAAGACAATGGCTGCATCTTTTCGCAGAATTCAATGTATAGTGATTTGAGGGAATTATTCGGTGGTGAATTCCGGTTTCACAATCTTCGCCATACCCATGCAACCATCCTTGTTGAAGCCGATGTATCCATCAAGGAGGTACAAACACGTCTTGGACATTCAACTATCGTCACGACACTAGACAAGTATGCCGAGTCCACAGAGAAAATGGAGGATACTGCCGTGTCCGCTATGGATGCGTGGGCAAAATAAAAAGCGTGGGCGAACCGTGGGCAGAAGCCTCACAATACCACGCTTAAATATTGAAATTTACACATTCACACTATGTAAAAAAAAATTAAAATTAGATTAACGACAGGTTATTATTGTTTCTATTCTCGTGAATTTCATCGTAACACATAAAGGTTGAAACTTCAATGGAGGAATCTGCTATTTCTATAAGTCCGAATCTGTCGTGTCGGCACGTTGATCGATATTGCGAATCCAACCGTTCCGGGGATACTGGTCAAAAGCCGCTTTTAAGCTCCTGGAAAGCTCGTATTTCAAATTATCCGCCGAATCCCAGAAAGTACAGAGCCTGCCCTCCATCACTTTTCTGCGAAATGCCAACAGCTTTCTCTGATTCTCCTCGCTCTTTTTCACATTTTCCCTGCGGCAGCTGCTCGATATCACGGTAGACGAGGGCGGTAACAGGAATATTCCTCGACCTCGCATAATCGTATTCTTTTTCTGTATAACTGATTCCGTCGGGCGCTGTGGAGCCGTACCTTCCTGCCAGAAGGAGTACATAGTAGTCACTTTCATCGATAATTTGTTTGATATACTCAAATTGCTCCATATCAACAGCTGGAAACATCTCCATCCCCGAAGGAAAACATTTTAAATCTAGTATCGCATCCATAACGGCCCTGCGTTCTTCTAATAAATCACTGTAAGTTGAACTGATAAATATCTGATACCGCTTTTCGTGCAGTCTTGCGTTTACAATAGGCATCGCACTTTTTTTCCATAAAATAACTCCTTTTTTTTTTTATTCTACACCAAAAGAATGAGGCTGTAAGCACGATATCTGTAACAAATTGTCGGATATTGCGAAAGATTATTCATTGTTACTAAATAAATTAATATATATAGTTTAACAATAAATTAATTAACTATGCTTTTACTATTTTATATTTTGTGATATAATTTAAAGACCATAAATTAAGGAGGAAGTCAAATGAGAAAGAGTTTAAAAAAAAAATCTGTTATTTCAATAATATCCTTGTTATTAATCGCAATGTCATCTTCATCGCTTGTATTTGCTAATGAAGCTTACACTGTATCTAAGGATGGCGTGGTAACGGAAACAGTTTCAGGAATGCGTGCCAAAGCATGCAAAAGAATGAACGATATGGCAAGCGTTAAGTGGGAGCTGGATGAAACTTTTGCGTTATTGTTCAAAGAAAAATAGTGATGGTACATTAGATACAGATAGTAAAGTATCTCTAAACAAGTATCTACACGGCGAAATTTCTGGGGAATCATCACACGTACAGGAATACCATATTCACAGGTATACAGAGAATTCAGCAGCACCACAGCAAATCCGTTTATCAGAAAGCTTGAGCCAATAACAGTGATTAATGGAAAAACTTACTATTCAGTTAAAGGCGTTGATTGTTCCTCTGCAGTCTCTTTCGCTTGGAGAACTGCTGCTAAAAAAAACGATTTGCCGTCATATACTGATGATTTCATGAAAATGACAAGGAAAAAGAAAGGCAGTAATTCAAGTAGCAAAAAATATCTATACGACCAGAGCTTTGCTGAGGGATGCTACCAAGCAGGTAGAATCAAGCTTTACCGTTGGGGACGTGGAATATAAGACAGGATGCTTTGTATCCCTAGTTGGATCTTACGGTGACTATGCTGCTTATAACAGTGATGCAGATTACACTACAACAATAGTGGACGGGATTAAGAATTATGCTAATTATCCAACTGGAGAAAACGTATATAATCAAGTATATGCCAAGATCCTGCCTGGAGATGCATTAATCGCACGTAACGCAAATTATGGTCATGTTCGACTTGTCACAAATGTAGAAATATTCTATACCGATTCTAAACAAAAACGGTTGATGAAACTAGAAGCAAAATTTATTGGACTGAACAGATTGGTTTCCCGAAGGGACAATACAACGCTACTTCTTCTTGGAACGTATACAAGTCTGATACTTTCTATAATTTATTTAACGGCACAGCCAATAATGGTGATTATACGAGAAAATACATTCCAATCAGAATGAATAATATTAAATAATCAAAATGCCACGCATTTTCATAATGCGTGGCATTCTTTTTACGACAGTCTTTCACCGACTTTCTCCCAGTCGATTACTTGGAAGAAGTCGTCTATGTATTCCGCGCTCTTATTATAGTGCTTCAGGTAATAAGCGTGTTCCCATACGTCTATGCTGAGAATCGGACGTAACCCGCTGGCAAACGGATTATCTTGATTTTTGTTGTCACGACTTGCAGCGTGCCGTTACGGTCTGTGACTAGCCAAGCGTTTCCTGATCCGAAGACCGATAAGGCCGCCTTCTTCAGTTCAGCTCTTAAAGCGTCTGCACTGCCGAAACGCTGCTGCGTCATCTCTAACAACTTGCCATCCATCTCTTTGTAATTCTCCGCCGGTGTCAGCTGGTTAAAATACATAATGTGGTTGTAAACGCCGCCGGCATTATTCTTTACACCTTCAGCAATCTCATAAGGCAAGCTGTCGAGATTCTGAATCAGCCCAGTCAGGGTCATCATTTGGAACTGTGGATAATCGCGCAGTAATTTATTGAGATTATCCACATAAGTCTGCAAATGGGCATCGTGATGCAAGATCATTGTACCAGTATCAATATATGGCTCAAGCGCATCGTAATCATACGGCAATGGCGGATTGACAAATGGATAGTTTTGGTTCATATCATCCCTCCTAGTTTGTTTCTTCGCATATATACTATGATGCTGGTACGTTAAAAGTGCAAAAAAGACAAGTTTCTGCCTCAGTCTATCTGCTTCCTCCGCTCTGAATCTCTGCAGCTTCTATAAAATAGGAAGAAAGTTTAGGCGCTTTTTGGGAAGGATCTATCGATTATTATTTATTTTCATCTGACTGGACATCTTCCACAGGCTCTGCCGCATCTAACTGTTCAAATTCTGCATCCTCCGAATCTTCCAGTTCAGTAGTATCGTCCATAGGCTCTTCAGTGATTTCCGTTTTGTCGGCTACTGCCGCTGCGGATTTCTTCGGCTCCATTCTCAGCAGAAGATAGACGATCGCCGCTACGATCGCTCCGGCAAGAGGCGCTGCGATAAACACCCATACCTGCGTCAGCGCGTCGCTGCCCTGCAGAAGCGCAGGTCCAAAAGATCTAGCCGGATTTACAGAAGCGCCCGTAAAAAGGTACGCCGAAGATGTAAGTCATGGTCATCGTCAGACCGACAATCAATCCGGCAATCGGTTTATTTTCCTCTTTCTCTGTTACACTGAGAAAGGCGGATACGAATACAAAGGCCAAAATTACTTCTGTCAAAATTGCCATCCACATGGTGATACCAAAGGTGCTGGCTGTGCCGTATCCGTTTGCGCCTAGCGAGGTCCTGCCTCCTATTATGACAGATAGCAATGCCGCGCCTGCAATACCGCCGACAAACTGCCCGATGATATAACCGAAGAAATCTTTTACTGACATTCTCTTTGTAATCAGCATTGCCAAAGATACAGCAGGGTTTATATGACATCCGGAAATCCCTCCTATCATATAATACGCCGCCATCAGTGCGAGACCAAAAGCGAAAGCGACTAATAATGTAGTAAAGGCTACCGGCAGCCCCATACCCATTGCGCTGAACAAGGCGCCAGCCGCCACCGCACTTCCGCATCCAAAGAATACGAGAACTGCAGTTCCAATAAATTCTGCAAAATATTTTCTCATTTTTCCTCCCTTTCGATAAAAAAATAGTCATGTGATAATTGCACGCCATTGCGGCATGAAAACATGGCTATTTTACCATGACGATTCCTCTAAAAAGAATCGAACGTCATGATTCAATAAACGCTTCCTTGCAGGCAATGGCGTAGGATCAACGCGTTTATTATACAGTATGAATATGTTGGTTGTGTTAAATTTTACAAATCATTTGGTGTTTAATCCCAGGAGATCCCTTATCACTTCTCCTGCAATGAGCAGTCCTGCAGTAGAAGGAACAAAGCTGATGCTTCCAGGTGTCCTGCCGCCATTTTTTAATCGGCTCTTCTTTTTGAAAACAGCACTTTTACATCGTTGACGCCTCGCTGGCGCAGTTCCCTGCGAACTACTTTGGCCAAAGGACAGACACTGGTCTTACTGATATCCGTTATTTCAAATTTGCCGGGGTCCAGCTTGTTGCCAGTTCCCATAGAAGAAATAACGGGTACGCCTGCGCCCTTGCTTCTGATGATAATATCGATTTTTGCAGAAACCGTATCGATAGCGTCCACTACATAGTCGTATGCAGCAAAATGAAACTGGTCCGTTACTGTTTTATCTTCCGGCAGGTAAAAACAGTGAAACGCCTCTGCTCTGCACGCTGGATTGATTGAGGCAATTCGTTTTTGCATCAGCTCCGTTTTGCCTGTCCTATGGTTTCCCAAGTAGCGATAATCTGTCTGTTGATATTGCTCTCCGAGACAACGTCATTATCCACGATGTCAATCTGACCGACGCCTGCTCTGGCCAATGCCTCACAGACAAATCCGCCGACGCCGCCGACGCCAAAGACCAAAACTTTTGCCTCTGACAGCCGCTTGACGCCCTGTTCTCCAATTAGTAATGCTGTTCTTTCTGTCATGCTCATCTTCTCATGTCTCCAATTATGCTATAAATCGTGTCGCTGCTATAACCCTTGGACTGCAGCTTTCTGGCGATACGACCTATGATTTTCTCTGGAACGGGCTGTCCGTCTTCAATGCCAGCCATTCGCAGGACTTTTGCAGCCTCTTCCCTGGCACGGCCAACCTCGTCTACTTCAGATCATATTCTTCAAAGGCGATGTCAATATCTGCCTGGTCGACGCCCTTTTCCCGCAGCTCATTCAGCACCAGCCGTTTGCCTTTTCCCTTGCCAAAAGCATAGTGAAAGTACTCCTGACAATAGCGCAAATCGTCAAGATAACCGCAGTCTTTAAATTCACTGATCAGACTGTTGATTTCCTCCTCCGCAAACCCTTTTTGGGACAATTGCTTTTTCATCTCAAAGACAGTACGGCTGCGAGATGATAGGTATCGCAGAGCTGCATCGTTAATATGCATAGGAATTCCCCGCCGTTGCAACGATACACTGATCGCCTAACTCCGATTTCAACATGCAGATGGCCTCGATGCCTGTACAATGCACCGGCATCACCATTGTGGGATGTTCCGCAATTACCTTTCCTACTACGGTCTTCCGCATTTCATCTGTAGCCGAGAACAGATGCATACCGGCGATGATTCCGGCAATCTTTTCACCCGGGAACAGCTGCTTACTGTATTCCAGTACGGGAATAATGCCCTTGTGACTGCAGCCAGAAAAGAGAAAAATTCCCTTCTCCCCGTTGCGGATTCCTAAAAATTGTTCGTGGTTCATGGGATCGGGCACCATCTGTCCGTCCGCTTTCTTTTCAAAAAACTTCTCTGTCGGTTCATTGCCAGGAACATCTGGAATGGTTCCGGAAATGACAATGTTATCGGTCAGCCACAGCGGTCCCTCGGTGAGATAGAATCTGTCTTCTATCCGTTTTCGTTCTTCTTGACTCCATTTCAGGCTGCAGGGTTTCTTGTCTATTTTGTCCTCCTCCATGCCGTAACATTCGCCAAAAGCGTCTCTGTGAATGTAGATTGGCGCAGTCTTATTGATTTCGCAAAATCTAGGCACCCCTTCTGTATGATCATAGTGACCGTGACTGATGACCAAAGCCTCCGGCTTCGTCAAATCGATATGCTTCCTCTCTGCATTTCTTTCAAAGAGATTGGAGGCTCCTGTATCAAAGAGAATGGTCATTTCGTCTGTTTCAATGTAAATAGACAATCCGTGTTCGGCATCGCAGCCAGGGTTGTCTGTCTTGTTCTCTGACAAAAAAATGTAAAGTTCATCATCCTAAAATCCTCATTTCTATATCCATCTTTTTCCTCGCCGCAGACGACGCATTTCAAATCGTCAGCGATGGGAATTTCCGTAAAGCAATAATTATTTTCTTTCCAATTGACTGTTTCGCATAAGTCGCTGTCCGCGTCAACCATGGACGGCATCTCAGTAAATAAGCCCTGCCCTGTGCATTTGCAAAAGGCTTCTTTGCGCACCCAGAGGTCAAAAAGCCTGTCAAGCCCCAGAGCCTGACGTAGTGCCGTTCCTCTTCGGTATACTGTCTGCCGGCAATCTTCTCATATTCACAGGGCTGCACCTGCTGTAAATCGATGCCGCAAGGCTGCTGGCTGAACAAACACATCCAAAGCTGTCCGCTGTGAGTCAGGGAAAATTCCAGCGGTAGATCTGCAAAATATGGTTTCCCCTTTTCTTCTCTCACGATCTCTGCCTGTTCCAAATCCAAGTTTAAATCATTTTCCAGGGCATATCTTCTTGCAGCCTCTTTGATCATAGGATATCCCTTATCGCCCTTTTCAAAAGGTCCTTCATATAAATAGATATGATTCAATCAGTTTCACCTCTCTTTATTCTCTTTATTTTATCACAAATGATCGTCTGTGACCACGTTCTGCTCTATTTGATTTTCATTAGGCTAAAAAAATAAGGACATCCGCGGATGTCCTGAAGCTATAACCTTTATTTCTTGTTCTTTTGATTTGCCAGTCTCTCCAGCACCCGCTGATAACCGTCAGCGCCGTAAACGAGACATTTGTTGATCCTGCTGATCGTTGCTGTGGACGCTTTGGTGATCTCTTCGATTTCACTGTACGTCTTCTTCTGCGAAAGTAACTTCGCTACCTGCAGCCTTTGCGCGATTGCATGTATCTCATTAATCGTGCATATATCTTCAAAACCTATAGCAGTCTTCCCTATCCTTCAGGGTCAATACGCCATCAAAAAGTTCATCAATATCATCTCTTTTAAATTTTGAATCGTATGCCATCTTGCGAAAACTCCTTTCATCTGCTTTATCGCAATACAAGTATAGCACTTTTACACGCTAAAGTCAATCGCTTCTCGCAAGAGAAAGCAAGGATTCTGCCACTCTTCATCATGATAAAAGATCGATGGCTTTTTTCCAGCTGATAATCTTTTTTTGCACCTTTTTCTGATCCACTTGGTAATCAGGTTTGACGCCTATGCCGTGAATTTTGTTGTTCTTTGGAGACAGATACTGCATAATTGTCAGACTCATAGCCGTACCGTCTTTAAAAGCAACCGTACTCTGGATAATACCTTTTCCATAGGTCGTCGTTCCCACCAGTTTACCTCCGCCGTTGTCTTTGATGGCTGCCGCCACATTTCCGAAGCGCTGGCTGTATTCTCGTTGACTAGAACCACATACTTCAGCTTCGTGCAGTTTTCGTCAGAATTATAAAACTCCTTCTTGCCGTTCTTGTCTTCCGTATGGGTTATGGTGCATTCCGGCAGAAGCATATCTGCAATTTCAATTCCTTGATCCATAAACCCGCCTAAGTTATTTCTCAGATCAATAATCAGACCTTTTACGTTTTTTTGTTTTCAAGGTTGGCCAGCTCCGCTTTGAACTGCTCTGCTGTCGTTTCTCAAAACCGGTAATCTGTATGTAACCATATTTTTTATCTATAACATTTGCAAAGACTGATTGTTCGGCGACTTCTGCTCTGATTAAATTAACTGTCTTCTGTCTTCCGCCCCGCTCATAGGTAATCGCCACCTTCGTCCCCTCATCTCCGCGCATATCCAGCATCATAGCATCCGCATCGCTGTAGGTTTTTCCGTCTACTTTGAGGAGCTTGTCGCCCTCCTTCAGGCCGCCAGAAGCTGCCGGACTGTCAGTCAGCACCTTTGTGATGATAAAATTGCCTTTTTATCAGTGGTGAAGGTAAGTCCGATTCCAGTAAAAGTACCGTTCACGTATTTTGACCAGGCCTTGTACTCCTCTTTATTCATGTACCTGGAGTACTTGTCTCCTAATGAATCTAAAAGAGCTTTGTAAATTGCGTTCATCTGTGTCTCTTCGTCAGTATCCCACAGACTTTTCTCGTCGATAGACTTCTGCAGAGAATACAGCTTAGAATATTTATCCCCTATCTGATTCAAGGTTTCATAATCAGATCGTTTCACCAACACCATATCCTTAGCGCTGGCAAAGAGATTCAGACCTGCAAAACCGAATAAAAGCGCAGCAATCACTACGCCCACAATGAGAAGTACAAATCTTCTCTTTTTCATTTTAATCATAATGCCACCTTATTCTTCTGCACCTAAGACAGTAATCTGCATGTATTGTCTGCCATTCCACGACTGACAACCCAATGTGCCTATTATACTAATTTTTGATTCCTTTGCAATATTTCATCATATTCACTGGCATCTTTGAATATGACACATTGCAATTCGCGGCCGTCATCCAGGCGGCCGTTAAACTTCGTATACTGTCCGTTGGTTCCCATTCTCCGCAGTGCCTCAGGCACTAGACTGACCTGCACCAAAGGCTGCGGGTTATCGCAGCCGAATGGCTCCAGCAGTTTCATTTCCTCAATCAATTCCAAATTGACGTCCGCGGCGCTGAGTATCATGTCTGCCTTTCGTCTCTGATTGAACAGAGCCGGGTTCTCCTTGAGGAGACGCTCCATACTGCGATTCAGATTCTCCCGGAGAGTTGACAGGTTTTGTCGCTTCATGGTAAATCCGCAGGCGGCGGCATGTCCGCCAAATCGTTCAAAGAGAGTCATTTTCTTTTAAGAGGTCGTATATATTGACGCCTTCAATACTGCGCCCTGTCCCTTTGAGGCAGTCTTCTCCCGTCGGCGTTACGATTACTGCTGGTTTGTTATAAGTCTCTTTGATCTTACCGGCCACGATACCGGTAATGCCTTCATGCGTCTTCCAAATCCAGCACGAGAAAATAGTCGTCCTTATATCTTTCTTCCACCAAGCTCTTGCAGATTTCAAAAGTGTCGCTCTGTATCTTTTTTTCCGTTCTGTGTTGCATGCAATCAGCTTGTTCACGCCCTGACTGACCTTTTCCTGATCATTTCCCATCATCAGTCCTGCGGCAATTCCGGCGTTTTCCATTCTGCCTGAGGCATTCAAATGCGGTACGATGATATAAGATATATTTTCCGAGCTGACGGCGCCCTTATCCAGACTGACGCCTTCCATCAGCTTGACCAGGCCCAGCCGTTGGCTGACATTGATCGCCCTGATGCCGTATTTTGCCAGGGTTCTGTTTTCATCTACCAAAGGAACGATGTCACCGATAGTTCCGATTCCCACCAGGTCGAGTGTTCGGTTCACCACGCTTTTCGGCAGACCTGTTTCTGCTGCCAATGCCTGTGCCAGCTTAAAAGCGACACCCACACCGGCCAGATGTTTAAATGGGTAAGGACAGCCGGGCTGCATGGGATTGATGACCAGGCAGTCTGCCTGCTTGTCTGTAATAGTGTGGTGATCTGTTACTAAAATTTTCAGCCCGATTTCCTTTGCATACTCTACTTCTGCACAGGAAACACTGCCGCAATCCACGGTGATGACCAAATCCACCCCATTTGCTTTGATTTTCTTCAGCGCTTCGCAGTTCAGTCCATAACCTTCTTCAAATCTGGATGGAATGTAATAGGTCAAATTTTTCGTCAGCTTGGACAAAACCTCCATCAAGACAGAGGTGGAAGTAATTCCATCGGCATCGTAATCGCCATAGATGCAGATTCGTTCATTTTCTTCTATGGAAGACAATATGAAATCCACCCCTGCTTCCATATTGAGAAGCAGGAATGGATCGTATGTCTTCTGAGGTTTGTCAGACAGAAATTCTTTTGATTTCTTCTTCTGTGCGAATCCCTCTCTTATTCAGTAGTTCTAAAATTCTCGGTTGTAACTTCATCATTCTCCCCGGCAATTAATTAAAATATGACATCGGGTCAACATAAGAGCCGTTGACTCTCACTTCGAAATGTAAATGCGGTCCAGTGGAGATACCGGTAGAACCGGAGCTGGCGATGACCTGGCCCTGTTTTACGTTCTGTCCTACACTGACGCTGACACTGCTGTTGTGTCCGTACAGGGTGCTGAGGCCGCTTCCATGGTCGATGACCACCGCGTTGCCGTAACCACCATACCAATTTGCAATGATGACCTTGCCGGATGCGGCTGCATACACAGGAGATCCCATGCCCACGCCGATATCCACCCCGGTATGACCTGTGTAGACCCCGGTAACCGGATGAATTCTAAAGCCAAAGGGTGAAGTGATCGTACTCGATGTAGTAGGCCAAATGAATTTGCCGCCTTTGTATACTTTGTCATGATCCTGCAGACCAGCGATTTCGCTGCTGACCTTATCCGCCTCTGCATTGAGTTCGTCTAACTTCTTCTGCAGCTTTTCTTTGTCACTCTGCAGGGCAGACTGTTTCTCTTCTGCCACAGCCTTCTGTTCACTGAGCTCCGCTTTTTCGTTCTTCAGCGCAGTCTGTTTTTCTTCCAATTCCTGATGCTGCTCTTCCAGCGTCGTCAAAGTGTTCTGGTCGTTCTTGTAGATTCTCTGAATCATCTCCAGATTTGAGATGAACTCAGAAATACTGTTAGATCCCAAAAGTACATCGAGAAATCCGACGGAACCGTTCTTGTACATTGTCCGCAATCTATTGTCGAGACCGTCCTGTCTCTCTTCAATATTCCTCTTGGTTTCTTCGATATCTCTTTCAGCCTCATTTATTTCTGACTGTTTTTTGTCCATGGTGCCCTGCAGTCTGTCAATCTCGGCCTGCTGTTCTTTGATACTGGATGTGAGCGCATTCATATCGCTGGATACATCATCTTTCTGCTGGTTAATTGAATCCAGCTCATCCTGTTTATCCGAAACGGAAGTTGCGTAGGATAAGCTGAAGGTCCCCATTGCTGCTATCAGTACAAAGATCAGAATACTCACTAAAGACTTTTTTCTTCATAATTTACCTCCCTAATTGCGTTGATCGAATCATGTTTTTCAATGCGATTTACGTATCTAAGAACTTTCTCATCGAAATAATACTTCCGCAGGCGCCGATGCTGACTCCCATTGCCAGGAAGATGCAGATCAGGTTTCCGGCCAGATATCCTGCAGGCACAAGAGGCGAAGACAGAATCATCATAGCCTGTGTGCCGATGATTGACACGATTTTACTGTATAGAAGGTATGTAATTCCTGCTGAAACCAGCGATGCAAAGATACCGATGAGAATCCCCTCTACCAGGAACGGCCCTCTGATGAACCAGTTTGTGGCCCCCACATATTTCATAATAGAAATCTCCGCGCGACCTGGCAAAGACAGTCAATTTGATGGTGTTGGATACGACGACCACTGATACGACGATCAGGAACGCCATGATCACTAGCGCTGCAATCTGAAGAAAATTTGTTACCTTTGTCAGCTTTTCCACAGTTTCTTTATAGTATTTGACGTCTTCTACGCCGTCCATACTGCCGGCATATTCAGTAACCTTACCAGCGCTGTCCAAAGAATCCACCGTAATCAAGATAGAATTAGGGAGCGGATTATCGCCAAGAGAGTCCAGCAGATAGCTGCTTTCTCCCCACCGCTTCTTCATGATTTTCAGAGCGTCTTCTTTTGCTTCTGTATTCAACGGATTTCACATCATCGTAGGTTTCTACTTTGTCCATAATCGATTGCGCGTCATCCGTCGTCGTCGCATCCTTTAAGAAAATTTTACTTGATCGTAATCTGATTTCACCATCTCGGTAAATAGATTCACATTCACTGTTATTACAAAGAATAACCCTAAAATCAGCATCATGGCTGTAATAGCAAAGACGGAGGCCAGGCTCA
>VOFH01004282.1_pt1 | contig 25821 bp, 26 predicted proteins | sample 5384091 | NCBI WGS metagenome assembly VOFH01 (sample SAMN12384727, study PRJNA508395) | human gut metagenome | isolation source: healthy gut G | host: Homo sapiens
AATCAGAAACCACATTGCCTTTCAAGGCGGATTTGGAACAAGGAGAATGGTTTCATCAAGGGAGCTCCAGAAAACATAGCGATGGAATACGGCTTGAAATTCCATGTGGATTGGCTGAAAGGGTCAGAAAACAGGCTTTTTTGTGGATCAGCGTGAGAATGCCATTTGTTGGAGCGTTATGCCAAAGACGTAATATTGATATATTCTACTTCTGCAAGGAGGCTTCTCTTTCTATGCCATGCGTGGGGCGCGAATCTGGTACATTCGGTGAACAGTTCGGCAAAAAGCTATTGATCTTACCAATATGAACGTAGAATTAGAATTTTCCGGAAGTGATACCGTCGTATGCTGGATGCTTTAATGCACGGATCGTATGGGGGATCAATATGATTTGATAATTCATGACCCTCTGCATTTGCCAAACACAAGGATGCTCTCCGCAATGCATTGCGGCTATAAAAGTGAACGCTAAAGCATTTGAGAAAATCAAACCGGGAGGCATTCTGTTTACTTTCTCTTGTTCGCAGGTAGTGGATAGGTGAATTTCCGTAATGCGGTATTTACAGCTGCCACTGAAGCCAGACGTAGTGTGCTGTATTCTGCATCAAATTGACCCAGCCGGAGATCATCCCGTAAATATTTACATCTGAGGAGAGAGTATTTGAAAAGGGCTGGTGCTGTATGTGGAATAATTTGATTCGTTTGTATAATCATATGCTAGTACAGCGTTTTACAAATTTGAAACTGTAAAAGCGCCTTTAAGATTAAATGATGTTAATTGAAAGCAAAAATAATTGTAGTGTTGTTATGTTTGATAACATAAAACTATTTATCTTTGCACTGTGTTTTTTTCTGGTATTAGATTTAAGGTTAATGAAGATTGGGTGTCTGGGATAGATACCCTTCTTTTTCTCTGATATAGAGGCCGGGCTTTTTCAGGCTTCTTCTTTCAGAAAGAAGATTTGCTCTGTTTTTTCTTCACTTCTTACATTTCTCTTTTGGGGTGACAGCCCTCTGTTGAGTTCTTCTTCAATGCTGGCGGCATAGTTCGTTCTGCTGGGTTTAAAAAGCTTTATATACGCTCTCTAAATCTTTTCGGGCTGATTAGGGGATTTGTATCGCTTATGTAGTAGTACAGACTCCGGCAGTGGACTGTACAGTCGCCTATAGTAGACTATTATAATTCTATTCCAATCGTCTGCAGTCCACTGCCAGTCTGTATTAAATTGGCTGGAAGAAAAAGCTTAATGTAACAGAAGAAAATGCTTAGGTATTTGGTTATAACATCTTTAGTAATTATAGTGTTGGTATAAACATAGAAGTAGTATAAAATGGGTTGCCTCAATCATAGAAGCTCACGGTGGCGCGTTATGTATAGAAACAGGAGGTGCTGAAGTAATTTCTGATATATTTTATTACAGGATATAATTTTTCGTGGCGCAGATGGAACTTTTGTTGGTAAGCGGGGTTGATGAACCATAATTGTCTGTCGGTTATTTCGTATCCATACTTTTCAGCAAGTTGTTCAAAGGTGTCTATGGTCATGCGGCAGCGTTTGATGTCTGATAATTCTTCAATACATGATGGTGTTTCATGGAAACATCTGAGCAGAAACCGATAAGTATACCGGGACATAAATGAATGAAAGGGAGAGAGACAGAACGGTTGTGGCAAATTTGCTGATGTCCGCCAAATGGCATTTGCCAAGACAGGAATCCCCAGAAATATGATGCCCTCTTAGCTAGAAGAGGGAGAGGCAACGGAAGGAAATTCTTCTTTGTTACTGATGTGTTCAATAACATCGTGTATCAGGATGAGTTGTAGTAACGGGAAGCTGAGGAAAAGTTGAAGAAATCCGTTGTGGTGAATTCTCCTTTGTAGCGGAGGCGGTGAAGAAAATTTCTGCACAGTGTATGCGACTGGCTGCGGTCTATTCCTGTTACCTTGCAGCCTAGTTCGGCAAAGGAAGCAGGTTGCCTCCTTCTCCGCAACCTATTTCAGTATAATGGGTGGAAGGGCTGAGGAGATAAATTGTTTCACATAGTCTATATAGAAACTACAGGACATTCGCCAGCTCGTTAAAATAACATTGTCTGTCTTTATGTCTTTTTTGCATGGTTGTTTTTTTTTATCTTATAGATACAAGGATGGACAAAAGACTGCATGAAGTTTTTTTAATTCCAGCGCACCCCCCAATTGCAGGTTGAAATGGAAGGTGTTTGTCACGTATGGTGTTTTAAAGCTGCCGTCCTTGAAATAAAAAGCTGCTCGGGCTCTATGAAAGCACCTAGGGTGGGATTTATATTATATTGTATTCCCAATGCGGCGTGTATGGAGAATTGGAACGGTTTTATTTTCAGATTCTCTGTACTGGAATAGATTTTTCTCTTTCTGAACGATGAAATCTTGTTCCAGTTGCACCAAACGGATTTGTCTATTGTGCCTCCTCCTGTGGCGACAGGGGAGATTATAATGGGTATATTCTGTCATGGGCCCGTCCGTGTTGTCATTTGCTATTTGTAGTAGAGGCTCGTAAGCATTGCATCAGGAAAGTCCGATGGATATTCCTGCAAATAGTCTTTGAAGTCACTCAATACATAATTTCATCCTTATGAGAACTCCCTATGTCTCCCCGGGAAAAAGTTTTGTTTATGAAGCCGGTGCTTGTTCCATTATTGCCGGCAGATATGGCAAGTGCCAAAGTATATTCGGAACGTTTATGCGGTAATGCAAAGTGCTTGTGTCGGAAGGGCGCTTGTGTACAGATTCTGTGTCGGATTGTATCTTGTGCCGGGAGAGTGAATTCTATTCCTATATTATTTGCCGTATCGGTATTGATACTTGTTTGGATTGGTGGTTTTGTCAAGGAAGTTGTCTTTGATTTGGTCCTGTCCTGTAACAGTTTCAGGCATAATGGAAAGGATTGCCTGTAATGCTTCTTGGCTGGTATGCCGGTAAGGATACAACAGGTGAGGATGCTTTATGTTTTTCTGTCTGTAAAAAATAAAAGTAGTGGCAAAAGGTATGAATATCAAGAAGAAAACGGCTGCTATACGCATCGTTTTCATCCTTCTTCTCTTATGTAGATAGGGGTGAAAAATTCCGTTTGAAAATGATTCCAATCATTTCCTGGGAGTGGCTTTTCGTATTCGTTAACCCGTTGTTTCAAGTGGTCTATCCACGGTTCTTCTTCCTGTTTCATAATGATTGTCGAGTTAAGTATTCTTTAATTTTCTGAGCAAGTACACATTTGGCGCGGTGCAGTTGTGAGGAGGATGAATGTTCGTTAATGCCTAATGTCTTCGCAATCTCCTTATGAGGCATTTCCTCGAATACGGCCAAGTTCAGTATGGTGCGATAGCCTGTCGGTAATTCAGCTATGAATTTCATCAGGGTTTCAATAGGAATTGAAATCATATCTTCTTCGTCCACAGGCTGCATGTCTTCTTCCAGATCATCTACAGAAAGGAAAAAGCAGGTTTTCTGTTTACGGAGATGATGCAAGGAGGTGGTTACCATGATACGGGTGATCCGGGATCTGAATCCATGCAGGTCGGTGGCATGTAGCTGGCCGATGGCGGAAAATACTTTGACGAATCCATCATGCATGACGTCCAGGGCCGAATCTTCGCCTACATAGCGACAGCACACTCCATACATTTGGCGGGAGAAGAGCCTGTATATGGTTTCCAAAGCTTCCCTCTTTCCGGCTTTACATCCCTCTATTAGTTCTGTGTCATTCATTTTTCTTTTGTCATGTTATTATATGAAGATACAGGAGAGGGTAAAAGACTGCATGGAAACAGAAGTTTTTCTGAAAATAAATGTAAAAAGAAGATAATTGTCTGCATTTGTTAGGTTAAAACAAAACAGATGAAAAATATGAGAATACAACTTTATGCAACACTGGCTTGCTTTTTCTTTTAACTTTGGTCACAACTGACGGGCAGGGCTGAAAACCTTATGTGGAAGCAGGGATGAATGATTGTATGGCGAACGTTTCATTGTTTATAATCCGTACTGCATATGGTTCGGAAGCGGAAAAGATAAATCTGCTTGCAGGATTGTTGCAGAAGGCAGGATTACAAGGCGAGATTAAGGTTGCCTGTGGAGTGGAAGCACTAGGTCGTTTGTTTGGGCTTAAGCGTTATCAGTCAGTTGTTTATGGATTTTCTATCATAGCGGGGCATACAGGAATATCAGCCTGTCAATACGTTGGATGGTAAAAAAAAGATGGTTTTGAAAGAGAGGAAGCGACAGGGTAAAAATTGGTTGAAATAGTTGAAAAGTTGGTCATCCCTTGAAAAAGGAAAGGCCGGCTTTTCTTATTTTCCATCGGAGGATTTACATTTGTGGCATTTAAAACCTATAAAATGAATGATATGAGTGGAAAACATGGTATAGTTTGTATGGGCTTGTTGATGCTGCTTTCTTCTTGTTCTTGTCACACCGGTAAGCAAATCACAGCTTCAGGATTACAACGTAAGGATTTTCAGACAGAAGTGAATGGGCAGTATACCGATTTATTTACTTTGAGTAACAAAAAAGGGATGGAGGTCTGTATCACGAACTATGGGGCGCGAGTAGTTTCTATCCTTGTACCCGACAAAAATGGAAAAAGGGAAGATGTAGTGTGTGGATTTTCCACGATTGGTGAGTATATGGAACAACGGCAGAATTTTGGTTCTACGGTAGGACGCTATATAGGACGTATTCTGAATGCGCGTTTCACACTGGACGGGGTAGAGCATAAGCTGGTCCCTAACAATGGGAAGTCCGGGCATATATCACATGGAGGGAATCCCGGTTTTGCCGATAGAATATGGAAAGTGGAGCAGGCAGATACACATAGGGTCCGTCTGTCTTATCTCTCTCCTGATGGAGAAAATGGTTTCCCCGGAAACCTGAAAGTGACGTTAGTCTATAGTCTTGGTGAGGATGAGAATGCGCTGGATTTGACATACGAGGCAACTACGGATGCACCCACGGTACTTAATCTTTCCCATCATTCTTTTTTTAATATTTCGGGAAATTTTACGAAAAGCGTGGAGGACCAGCAACTTTGGGTAGACGCAGATCGTTTTACTCCATACGATGATAAGAAATGTGTTACAGGAGAATATCTTCCGGTGGCCGGTACTCCCCTTGATTTCCGTATGCCGCATACTATCGGAGAACGTATAGATGCGGATCATCCCCAATTGAAGGTGGTAAACGGATATGATCATACTTGGGAATTGAATACGAAAGGAGATGATACAAGGCCGGCTGCCTGGGTGTATGATCCAGCAAGCGGGCGTAAGATGGAGATCTTCACCACCGAACCGGGAATACAAATCTATACCGGTAATGGACTGAAAGGAAAAATGACTGGTAAAAGGGGGATAGCTTATCCTTTCCGTTCGGCGGTATGTTTCGAAACGATGCATTTTCAAGATAGCCCCAATCAGCCTGAATTCCCCAGTACTGTACTCCGGCCGGGAGAGGTTTTTCATAGTCATACGGTTTATAAGTTTGAATAATTGGTGCATCTGTCAATTTGCTGATGTGCTAATTAGGGGTGCTATATATGCCCACACGGTTATTGGTATATTAGCAAATTGACATGTCGGCAAATTATTTTTCATTTTGATGTAACGTTTCCCTACCTCTATGTGTCATACTAGTGAACATGGAACAAAATAGATTTGAAATAGAGGCAAAACGAATGCGGCCGGCTTTGTTAAGAATGGCTATCCGTTATCTGGAAAACTCCGACGAGGCAGAAGATGCAGTGCAAGATGTACTGTTGAAACTTTGGTTTCTTCGCGACCGTCTGGACCAATATCGTAGCGTGGATGCACTGGCTATTGTTATAACCAAGCATTTGTGTATTAATCGTTTGCGAGGTATTCGAATAGAGAAAGTCGATTTGGAGCAAGGCATCAGCATTGGTGGAGGTGAAAACCCTGAAATGAAACTGGTAGAGGAAGAGAATATGCAGGAGATACTGGAAGTAATAGGTACTTTACCTGACTTGCAACAGTCTATTCTCCGCATGAAGCACACTGGAAGGTTTCGAAGTAGAGGAGATAGCCCGTCTCACAGGAAGTACGCCGGTGGCGGTACGAACCAATTTGTCGAGAGCTAGAAAAAGAGTAAAAAAGAACAATTTATGATACATGAAACAGATTATGAATGGTCCTTGTATTATTGAAACACTGGAAGAGGCGGAACGGGTGGAGAAACTGGCCCAGGAACGTGTGGAAGAAATTCATCGTTCCGAGAAAGAGATAGAAGAAAAGGAATTATTGGTAAGCGAATAAAAAACATAAAAAATAAGATATGAAAACAAGGTTTATTTTAGGAAGTGCATTGGCGGCTGTTTTGCTGATGTGGGGTGGAACAGGCAAGGTTATGGCCCAGAAGAATATTGATAAAATGGCGGCGGAACTGGAAAAACGGGATGATGTGGCTATCAACTCTGTAACGAAACGTGACTCTAAAACCCGCAAAGTGGTAAAGGTGGTGAAAAGTTTCTCGTTAAAGGATGAGAAAATAGGCGCAAGGTTGATTGAGGCTTTCGAGAAGGATGAGGAATATGCAGAAACTGCCATTAAGGATATGCCGAAGGGAAGGGGCAAGGCGCAGAAAGCGAATTTTACATTCATTTATAAGATGGATAATGAGAAACGTACTTACACCCTTAATGTCAATGAAAACGGAAATGTAAGCATGACCGTTATTATCAGTCCGATGAAGGATGGGAAAGAAGTGTATTCTGCTGTCCTTGATTCGGAATATTGGGATTCGTTCAATGAGCAGATGGCTGAATTGGGGAATAATCTAAGAGATTCCGGTATAGAGGTGCGCCAAATGAGCCGGGAAGAGATGGAGAAGATGCAGAAAACTATCCGCCAGTCATTGAAAGGACTGGATGCTTATGCCATAGCTGAATAGATAATGGCATTATTTTTTCACGAACACCAGATAATAAAACACTCTCTTTTAGTTAGATTACAAAAACTTTTTAATTGTCTTGCCTTTCCGGAAGTTGTGAAACCACCGGAGAGGCTTTGTTTTTTAAGATGAATCTCCATGAAAAATCGAATTGTTTTATATCTTTGCAAGTAATATAAAAACACACATTAAAGAAGAAAGATGAAAAACGAAATTACCGGAATGAACTCAGACTGATAGTCATGAACTTCTTGCAGTTTGCCGTATGGGGGCTTATCTTACTTCCATGGGGACGTATTTGTTTAATATTGGCTTGGGGGCCAAGATAGGTCTGTTTTACGCCATGCAGGGGATTGTTTCCTTGTTTATGCCTGCCATAATGGGAATTATTGCCGACAGGTGGGTGCCTGCTCAAAATTATATGGTTTCTGTCATTTTATGGCTGCCGTGTTTATGGTGGCTGCCGGGTGGTATGGCTACGTGGATGGTGAAGCGGTTAATTTCAGTACTTTATTTACATTTTATTCTCTTAGTGTAGCTTTTTTATATGCCAACATTGGCTTTGACAAATTCGGTAGCCTATACCGCACTGGATAAAGTAAAAACTGGACCCTGTCATCGCTTTTCCTCCTATCCGTATTTTTTGGAACGATTGGTTTCATCTGTTCTATGTTGCTGACGGATATCTTGGGATTCCAAAATAATTATATGCAGTTCTTTTCTTGTGCTTGCTTTGGAGTGATACTGGCCATTTATGCGCTTACTTTGCCTGAGTGTCCTGTAAGTCGTGGTGGAGAACAGAAATCGTTGGTAGATGCTATGGGATTACGGGCGTTTACACTGTTCAAACAGAAAAAGATGGCTATTTTCTTTATATTTTCTATGTTGTTGGGGGTTTCTTTACAGATAACCAACGGTTTTGCCAATCCGTTTCTCAGCAGTTTCAAGGGAGTTCCGGAGTATGCCGATACGTTTGGAGTGAATCATGCCAATGCATTGATATCTTTGTCGCAGGTGTCGGAAACATTGTGTATCTTATTAATACCGTTTGTGTTGAAGCATTTCGGAATCAAGCGTGTTATGCTGATAGCCATGTTGGCATGGGTACTTCGTTTCGGATTGTTCGGACTGGGGAATCCTGGGCCGGGTGTCTGGATGTTTGTACTGTCCATGATTGTGTATGGGGTGGCTTTCGACTTCTTCAACATTTCTGGTTCGTTGTTTGTTAACAATGAAACTGATTTATCCATCCGTTCCAGTGCTCAGGGATTGTTCGTGATTATGACAAATGGTATTGGCGCTACGGTGGGAACGTTGGGAGCTCAGGCAGTGGTAAATCGTTTTGTTGATATGAACAGCAGTGCTCCGCAGATGGAGGGATGGAGCATGACATGGTTTGTCTTTGCGGGATATGCCTTGGCGGTTGCGGTATTGTTTGCTGTCATATTCAAGTATAAGCATCGTCCCGGGCAAGTTTGATAAATTATTTTTTGACCGTTTCCGATGTAGACGGGAATGGTGGAAGGAAAGTTAAATTATGGATGAAATAGAATTGAAGGTACATGATATGTCCTCTACATTGCAGCCGGCGGATGCATATGCGCTGGTGTTGGAAGAAGTGAATGGTAACCGTAAGCTGCCTATTATTATCGGTTCGTTGGAGGCGCAGGCTATTAAGGTGGTAATGATGGGAATAAGATGCCCAGACCATTGACGCACGATCTTTTCTGACGGTGACCAAAGAGTTGGGGACTGCTTTAAAGAAAGTATTGATATATAAGGTAAAGGATGGAGTCTATTATTCCTATCTGTTTTTGGAAAAGGAGGGTGAGGTATTTAAAATAGACTCACGTACTTCCGATGCGATTGCGTTGGCTATGCGTTGCGGGTGTCCTGTTTATACTACTAATGAGATCATGGAAAGTGAACAGTTGCATGAAGTTGGGAATACGGCATTTTCTGTCAATGTAAATACAGTTGATGTGGTGATGCTGAAAGAAGCATTGTCAAAGGCTATAGAAGAAGAGAATTATGAGCAGGCATCCCGTTTGCGTGATGAGATAAAACGACGGGAACAAGAGGAGGAGAATACGATAGCTTGATATATAAATTGAAAAACAAGAAGAACTATGCATGTTTTTTATACCCCTGATATAGCGAGTAACCTTGAACTTCCAGAAGAGGAAGCAGGACATTGTTTACGGGTTTTGCGTCTTTCCATAGGCGATGAGATTATGTTGACCGATGGGAAAGGTTGTTTTTACAAAGCTGTAATCAGTGCTGCAAGCGGTAAACGTTGCCAAGTGAAGGTAACGGAAACGATTCCGCAGGAAAAAGGGTGGAACGGGTGGTTGCATATTGCCATGGCTCCCACTAAAAATATGGATCGTACTGAATGGTTTACAGAGAAAGCGACTGAAATAGGCTTTGATGAACTGTCTTTCCTGAACTGCCGTTATTCCGAACGGAAAGTAATCAAGAAGGAACGTATTGAAAAGATTCTGGTATCGGCAGTGAAACAATCGTTGAAGGCGACTATGCCGGTGCTGAATGAAATGACGGACTTTAATAAGTTTGTTTCACGGGATTTTAAAGGGCAGAAGTTCATCGCCCATTGCTATGAAGGGGAAAAACCTTTGTTGAAAGATATATTGCGTTCCGGAGAAGATGCTTTGGTGATGATAGGTCCGGAAGGAGATTTTAGCGAGGAAGAAGTGGCTAAGGCTATAGCGGCGGGTTTTCAGCCTGTCAGTTTGGGAAAGTCCCGTCTTCGCACGGAAACAGCTGCATTGGTAGCCTGTCATACGCTGAATTTATTAAACCAAAAATAAGAATATGAGAAAAGGTATTTGGGGATTTGCACTCGTAGCGATAGTGCTGCTTATGGCTTCTTGTTCGTCTGAAAGTGAGTATGCCAACGCTATTCCTAAGGATGCGGCAATGGTTATGTCATTCGATTTCAAGACGATGGCGGAGAAGAGCGGCATAAACGGTAAAGGAGGAGAAAAGGTTGTGGCCAAACTGACGGACGCATTGAAAAGCGGTTTGGAGGGTGAAGCTTACAAGACTGCCGAGAAGATTATTCAAAATCCGTCTGAATCGGGCTTGTCTTTTACCGATAAGGTGTATATGTTCATCACTCCTCATTCTAATGCTTTTGCTTTATTGGCGAAAGTGGATGATGAAGGTAAAGTGGAAGCTTTGCTGGAGGCATTAAAGAATGAGCAGATATGTACGGAGTTGAAAAGTGAAAGCGGATGTACATGGACACAGATGGGTACGGCGCTGTGCGCTTTTAATAAGGGGACTTTCTTATTGATGGGTAGTAATAAAGGAGATGCCCTCAGTTTGAAAGGAAGTTTGCTTTCATTGATGCGTCAGGATGCTGAAAACAGCTACGTAAAGACTACAGACTTTGGTAAGTTGGCTTCGGCAAAAGGTGAAGTCGTTACAGTGATGAATATGTCGTTCATTCCTAATGATATTACCATGCAGATGCGTATGGGAATGCCTGCCGATTTGAAACTGGAAGATATCAAATATCTGGTTTCCGCCACTTTCGAAAAAGGCAAAATTGTAGTGGACGTGGAGACTTTGATTGAAAACAAGGATTTGATTGCTATGTATGAAAAACAGTCGGCTGCTTCCTCATGTATTAAAGGAGCCTGTTTAGAGTATTTCCCTGCCAATACGTTGGTTTGGGCAGGAGGTAATATCAATGGAAAGGGTATTTATGATTTGCTTTGCGAAAATCCTACCATCAGGCAAGCGTTGGATAATTCGATGTTACCAATAGATATTGAAGGTATATTCTCTTCTATTCATGGAGATGTTGCGGTTGGCTATAATTCCTTGTCGAATAATGACTTGCTGATTTATGCTGATGTAACGAATAAAGACTTTTTGCAGTCCTTCGAAGACCTGAAACCTTTGTTGGCTATGACCGGTGGGCAGATGCAGTTGAACTCTACGGGTAAAGACCAATACGAGTTCCGTATGTATCGCCAAAGCATTTGGTTTGGTGTGAAGGACAATCTGCTTTATATCTCGAACAATGAAAGACTGGCAGATGAGGCCATGTTCAATGCCATCCGGGACCTTGCGACTATATGGATGTGATGGCTCCCGATTGGAAAAGCGCCCAAATGAATATTGTTATGAAAGATAAAGAGGTCAACGTGCTACAGTTGATTGTACGTGGATTGGAGAATTTATGAACACTATAGAATTACAACAGACCCTCCCTGCCGTTTTTGCAGGGAGGGATTCTATTATATCTGATGTCTGGCATCAGTCGTTGACTCTGAAGCGTGGAGAAGCTTATTTGGTGGAGGCAGCGTCCGGTACAGGAAAATCATCGCTTTGCAGCTACGTATACGGATACCGTAACGACTATCAAGGTATCATCTGTTTTGACGGGAAAAATATTCGTACGCTTTCGGTGCGCGACTGGGTGGAGATTCGGAAATGTTCCATCAGTATGTTGTTTCAGGAATTACGTTTGTTTACAGAACTGACAGCGTGGGAGAATGTGCAGTTGAAGAATTCGCTGACCGAATTTAAATCTAAGAAAGAAATCAAGGCTTGGTTTGAACAGTTCGGCATTGCCGATAAATGGGATACGCCAATAGCTAAAATGTCTTTCGGACAACAGCAGCGTGTTGCGTTGGTCCGCGCCCTTTGCCAACCTTTTGATTTTATTTTTCTGGATGAACCTATCAGCCATCTGGATGAGGAGAATGGACGGATTATGTCCCGGATATTGGTGGAGGAAGCGGATAGACAGGGGGCAGGTATCATTGTGACCTCTATCGGCAAGCATTTGGAGTTGAACTACACAAAAACGTTGAAGCTATGAGGTTGGTCTGGAAATTATTACGTCAGCATATCAGCTTTTCACAATTGGCGGGTTTTTTCTTTGCCAATCTGTGCGGTATGGTCATTGTGTTGCTGAGTGTTCAGTTTTATAAAGATGTGTTGCCGGTTTTTACAGAAGGTGACAGTTTCATGAAGAAAGACTATGTGATAGTAAGCAAGAAAGTGAGCACATTGGGTTCTTTTGTCGGTAAAAGCAAGACTTTTTCCGAACAAGACATTGCTGAAATCAGCGAACAGCCGTTTACCAAAGGGGTAGGGGCTTTTATCCCTTCCCAATTTAAAGTGTCGGCAGGCATGGGGATGGAGAACGTGGGATTGCACATGTCTACAGCCATGTTCTTTGAGTCTGTTCCCGATGAGTATGTGGATGTGAACCTGGATAAATGGGAGTTTGATGAATATGAACGGGTCGTTCCTATTATCATCCCCCGTAATTATCTGAATCTGTATAACTTCGGTTTTGCACAAAGCCGGAGCCTGCCGCAATTGTCGGAAGGGGTGATGGGTATGGTTAATTTGGATATACGTATTACCGGTGTGGGGCGTACGGAAAACTTTAAAGGAAAAATAGTTGGTTTCTCTAATCGTCTGAATACGATTCTTGTTCCGGAAACATTTATGACGTGGGCCAACAATGAGTTTGCCCCGGGGCAGAAAAGCGAACCGTCACGACTGATTGTTGAAGTGAACAATCCTACGGACGACCGTATTGCCAGATTCTTTAAAGACAAGGGATATGATACGGAAGATGACAAGTTGGATGCGGGAAAGACTACCTGGTTCTTGAAAGTGATTATAGGAATTGTGCTTTCTGTAGGTTTGCTTATCAGTGTGCTCTCTTTCTATATTTTGATGCTCAGTATTTATTTGTTACTGCAAAAGAATACATCCAAGTTAGAGAATCTGTTATTGATAGGTTACAGTCCGGCTAAGGTGGCGCTCCCTTATCAAATGCTGACATTGGCACTCAATGCTGTGGTGCTGTTTTTATCAGTGGGAATTGTGATTTATGTGCGGAGTAACTATATGGATATGATAGGAAAGTTATTCCCACAATTGGAAGAAGGAAATTTAGGACCGGCCTTGGTTATAGGTGTTTTGCTTTTTGTGGGTGTATCCTTATTTAATATAGTAGCGGTACGTCGTAAAGTGGCATCTATATGGATGCATAAAGGTTGATAATAGTTATGGTATCTCAGACAGAATTTACGCTTCGTCCCCGTACCAGGGGATTTCACCTGATTACTGATGAAGTGGTACGCAATTTGCCGCCACTTCCCCAAACAGGTTTGCTTTATTTGTTCATCAAACATACTAGTGCGGCATTAAGTATCAATGAAAATGCCGATCCGGATGTCCGTACGGATATGGAATCTATTTTTAATCATTTGATAAAGGAACGTGAGCCTTATTACGAACATACTTTAGAAGGTTGGGATGACATGCCTGCTCATGCAAAAGCAACAATTATAGGCGTCAGCCTCACTATTCCTATTACAGAAGGTCGGTTGAATATGGGTATTTGGCAGGGAATTTACCTTTGTGAGTTCCGCAACCATGGAGGTGGTCGTAAAATTGTAGCTACTGTAATGGGGGAATAACTTTTTCAGATGTTCATCCGGGTTATTATTTATTTAAAAAAATAGATTAATTCCACTTTAATCAGAACTCTTTTTTTAACTTTGTACCAATTCTTGAAAACAGATGAAAATTCATTTGAAAACAAGAAGGAACATATATAATTAAGAGCGTTTAAAATATTACCTTGTCTTAGAAAATCCCCAATTTTCAAAGCTGCACAAGTGTAATACAACAAGCGCTCACGTCTTGTGTTTATACTCCTTAACAGGATTAGTATATTCATAAAGACGTGGGACACTGTTGTTATTATTTGTGCAGCTGGTATGGGGATACCTCTAAGGCAGATAAAATATTAAGCAGGTCCCACGTCTCTTTTTTATGTCTGTACCATAAAAATGAACGGATAAAACTAGCCTGAGTGATGAAAATTATTGTTTGGAATTCGCAGGATAAATGTGTGGCTGATTATCATAAATTGATAAGAGGCTGCGATGTGTTGTGCCTGTTGGATTGCGGGCAATGGACGGTTCCGGTGTATGCACTTCAGATACAGAATGGTCTGTTTCACTGGAAAGATGAGCATGAAGGCCTTTCCTATGATATATTTTATTGCTTGGAGAAGGTGGCGTTTATATGTCGGGATGGTTTGTACAGCGGAGAATCTGTTCTATATAGCATTCATTCCAATATAGGATCTTTGGTAGGTATTCGTTTGCAGGATGATTTTTGGCTGTTTGCCAACCATGAGTCTAATCGGAGCAATGCCTGTCATATAGGTGAGTTTTATTTGCGTGAAATCTCAGATCGTTTCAGAAAGGCAGCTTTTGTAGCCGATTTTAAGGAAAAGTCTTATTCTTGGGCACAGGAAACGATAGGTGGATTATATTGTATCGCTCCTCCCAAAGGATACCACCCGCATACCATCAATTATTTATTTACCATTCATGTGGCCTGTACGGATTTCTATTTGTTGGAAGGCTATAGTAGGGCTTCCAATCAGCCTACTTTCTTTAAATTGGAAATTTAATATGTTCCGGATTATAATTTTTCACTTTTTCCTTTGATAATAAAAGAATTAGTGTATATTTGCACATGAACAGTAACATTTTATAAGGAATTTACGTTATGGGCAGAGAACTTATATTTGACCGGTTTTCGCAGCAGGCTCTCCAGACCTTGCACCGGTATCGTGCCGTTATGTTCAGTCCTACGATGCTCATGTCTTTGGTTGTTTACCTATGATTTTTTTATCCTTAATTCTTACACATTAACATGAGTTTACTATGGACAACAGACCGACTATCGCTGAAGTACAAGAATGGGTACTGAAGCTTTATAACACGTGTGAACAAACCATCACTAGTGAGGAACGTAAAGAACAGCATAAATATGCCGTTATGGTACAACGGCCACAGGACAAAAAGTTCCTGGTGAAGATGCTGGACGAATCTTCTCAAATTCGTGATCGTAAGAAATTGGCAGAACGTATCAAGAAGCTGATAGACCGTTATGGTGTACCTGAGTTCTTGAATAAGCGTGATGCTTTCCTTTTTAAAATGTACCAGGCTTTTGGCCACCATTTTGATTTTATTGCCATACCAATCATAAAGAAGCGCCTTCGTATGGATACTTCTAAAGTGATTCTGGATGAGGCGCGTCCTAAATTAACAGCCCATTTGGCTGCCCGTTTTAAGCAAAAGATTGGTCAGAATGTAAATTTGCTGGGTGAGGTCGTATTAGGAAACGGAGAAGCAGACCATCGTTATTTCCATTATTTAGAAGCTTTGGAGGCTCCCGATATCAATTATATCTCCGTGAAAATATCGGGTATCTACGCACAGACCCATGCGCTGAATTATGAAGAAAGTTTTCCGGAACTGGTGAAACGTATGTGTGCGCTATATCAGAAAGCGATTGATTTTCCTTACGTAGATGAGAATGGTGTAAAACGTTCCAAGTTTGTCAATTTGGATATGGAGGAGTATAAAGATGCTCATTTTACATTGCGCTTGTTTAAAGAAGTGTTGAGCAGACCGGAATTTAAAAACTATTCGGCAGGTATTGTTGTACAGGCTTATCTGCCCGATGCGTATGAATTTCAGACTGAATTGTTGGACTTTGCCAAAGCGCGTATGGCTGATGGCGGTGCGCCATTGAAAATGCGGTTGGTAAAAGGTTGTAATCTGGAAATGGAAACGGTTATCTCTTCTCTTCGTGGCTGGCCTAATCCAGTGAGGACATCGAAAACAGAAGTCGATGCCAATTATTTGCATATTCTGGAACGGGCTTTGTTACCGGAGAATGCAAAAGCCTTGCATGTGGGGGTCGCTTCTCATAATTTGTTCACTATTGCATACGCCTATCTGTTGAGCCGGAAGCTGGGAAGCGCGGAGTACATGACTTTTGAGATGTTGGAAGGTATGGCTGATCATGTATGGCGTGCCCAATCCCAATTGGGAAATCATGTGATTTTATATGCACCGGTGGTAAAAGATGAGCATTTCCTGAATGCAGTATCTTACTTGGTCCGTCGTATGGATGAAAATACGGCTCCGGACAACTTTCTGACCCATTCGTTCAATTTGAAGCCGGGTACGGATACTTGGCGCTTCTTGCAGAACCAGTTTGAGGAAGCTTATAAGATGAAAGATGTTATTACGCATATTCCTACCCGTACACAAAACCGCTTGCATCGTTATACTCCCGTTCCACCAGCTGATGTAATGAAGAATGAACCTGATACTGATTTTGATTTGGCTCAGAACCAGGAGTGGGTTCGGAATATTTTTGCGAAGTGGAAGAAGTCACCGGCGGATTCACCTGAAATCATTCCTTTGCAGATAGGAGCTGAAACGGTGGTTTGTGAGAAGCGTCATAAATATATGGACCGTTGTCAGGATGATGAAGTTTGTGTATGTGAAATGTCACAAGCTGATGCCGGACAGGTGATGAAAATTTTGGAAATAGCCGAAAAAGATCCTGCCGGATGGAGAAAGACCACATTGCAGGAACGGCATAAAATAATGTATGAAGCTGCCAACAGACTGGGTGAGATGCGTGGTGATTTGATAGGTTGTATGTGTGCTGTGACAGGGAAGACAGTGGTGGAAGGCGATGTGGAGGTATCGGAGGGGATCGATTATGCTCGTTTTTATACCACTAGCATGAAGCAGTTTGCAGAATTGCCGGATGTGGATATTGCTCCTAAAGGGACTATTTTGGTTATTTCTCCGTGGAACTTTCCGTGTGCCATACCTATTGGTGGTATTGTGGCAGGACTGGCAGGAGGAAATACTGTGATTCTGAAACCGGCTACTGTTGCCGCTCCTGTGGCATGGTTGTTTGCCAAGGCATTTTGGGATGCAGGTGTGCCTAAAGAGGCTTTGCAGGTTATCATTACAGACCGTGAGGCATTAAAGGTATTGACTACTGCTCCGGCTGTCAAACATATTATTCTGACAGGAGGGACAGACACTGCCCAAAATATTGCACGCAGTAATCCGGCTACTCCATTGTCGGCAGAAACCGGTGGTAAGAATGCAATTATCTTGACAGCTTCCGGTGACCGTGACCATGCTATTATGAATATTGTGGCTTCTGCTTTTGGTAATGCCGGTCAAAAATGTTCCGCATGTTCTTTATTGCTGGTAGAACGCTCGGTCTATGAGGACAAGAACTTTCAAGATAAGTTGAAAGATGCCGCAACTAGTATGAAGGTGGGTAGTGTATGGAATCCTGGGAATGTGGTAGGTCCGATGATTACCAATAAGAATGATAAATTATTGAAGGCTCTGGAACTGGAAAAAGGGGAGTCTTGGCTGGTTCCACCTCGTTTTCTTGATAAGCATAAATATGTATTGGCTCCTACAGTGAAGTGGGGGGTACGTCCCGGCAACTATTCATTCAGAACGGAATTGTTCGGTCCGATGCTGAGCGTGGTTTGCATTGAGAATTTGCAGCAAGGCATTGATTTGGTAAACAGTTTGGAATATGGTTTGACTTCGGGCTTACAGAGTCTGGATGAAGGCGAACAGAAATTGTGGAAAGATTCAATTATGGCAGGTAACCTTTACATCAATCGTGGTATAACGGGGGCCATTGTAAATCGTCAGCCGTTCGGTGGAATGAAATTGTCGGCTTTTGGTGGAGGTGTGAAGGCGGGTGGTCCTAACTATTGTGCTTGTTTTGTAAATATTGCAGATAAGCCAGGCAGTACCACCGACTATACACAAAGTTATGTGAAGGCATACGAGCAGGAATTTGCGCATGCTCGTGATGTCAATAATCTGTATGGCGAGCAAAATGCATTCCGCTATCTGCCTTTAAAGAATATGGTTTTGCGTCTTTTCCCGGGAGATAACAATGAAGATGCAAAGATGATTGCTTTGGCTGCCAGAATTTGTCATACTCCATTGAGTATTAGTTTTGAACCTGGTGATGACCGTACCGCTGCATTGGCTTCTTTGGGATGTCCTTTAAAAGAAGAAGCGTTGGCCGGATTCCTGAAATCAATGAAGAATTATGAACGTATCCGCACTTGTGGGGCTGATATTCCGATGGAAATGTACGAGGAAGCTGCACGTATTGATAAGTATATTGCTACAGCTAAACCGGTGAAAGACGGACGTGTGGAATTGATTCATTACATCAAGGAGCAAAGTATTTCATTTGAATATCATCGTTATGGTAGTATTCTGGAGGTGCCGCCGGTAGAATAACTGTTTATATTATCGGGCGGAAACGTTACTTGGTGGAATGAATATTTTTTCGATCCTCCTTGTTTGTCGGATAAAGCAGATTTGTGTAAAAAACTTAGAAATAAGTAAGAAGGATAATATGGTGTAAAAGCAGTCCGGCATATGGATGAATATCTGTGCCGGACTGCTTTTTTATATTGCGGCGGAAGAAATGGAACTTTTGATAAACCTTTCGGACACACGCTTGTTTATGATAAGTTCATGTTTTTGACATGAGTAACATAAATCTATTGCAAAGACTAATGAAAGAAAATAGACCTCCTTTTTTGCCGTTTTCGCAATCTTGCTTTAATTATTTTAAAGTAAGGGGCTTTATTGGATTTTCGGAATTGTGTATCAGAACATTTCATCCTGATTCACAAAGATATATATGTCCCTATTTGCCCGATGCGCATATTTTGGAGTTCCGGCTTCCGGCGGCGACTATAGAGTGTGTTATCAATAAACAAGGTATATGCATTGAGGCTATCATGTTTACCGATTAGTAAGTGGTTTTGGTTTAATCTTCCTTTTTCATTTCTTAATAATTAAGCCAAAGTTTGAATGAAGAAAGTTTTTCTTCACTGATGGTGATTTGGGCTTTGTAAGGAGGAAGGACACTGACTACTATCTTGCCATTAAAATAAGGTTCGGCACGGTCTATGGAAGCAATGCTGATAATAATCTAACGGTTGGCGCGAAAGAACTGTTCGGAGGCTAACTGCTCCATTTGTTTATTCAGAGACAGGTTGATTATGTGTTCTTGTCCTTTTTGGGTGACGGCAAAAGTTATTTTATTTTCAGAATAGAAATAGGCTATGTCCGTTACTTGAAGAGACCAGAAACGGTCGGCTCCATAAATAAGGAAGCGTGTACGGTAACGTCTTTCTTTATGTTGCAGGGTATCCAGCAATGTATCCAGATATTCTTGGGGGCGGGAGATTCCTTTGTTTTGTAAAGTTTCGTATTTGATGATGGCATCGAGCAGACGTGTTTCGTCGATGGGTTTCAGTATATAATCTATGCTATTTACTGTAAATGCGCGGATGGCATATTGGTCGTAGGCAGTTGTAAAAATAATTATAGAGGAAGGATGCACGGCCGAAAGGAAATCGAATGCGTTTCCATCTGCCAATTGGATATCGAGGAAGATCAGGTCGGGTTGTGGATTATCTTTAAACCAAGCCACAGCTTCGTCCACACTGCCCGGTATAATGGTCAGTGTCCATTGCGGGCGCAGACGGGTAATCATGGAATGTAACAAACGTGCTGCTGGCACTTCATCTTCTATAATGATTGCGTTTAGTTTATTCATATGCTAAAGGTACTTTTACGGTAAACAAATTGTTTGCTTTAGTGACAATAATTCCTTCGCCGAGCAGTAGTTTGCAACGGTTGGAAAGATTATTCAATCCTACTCCCGAAGAGGTGTCATTACTCTTTTTAGGTTGGATAGGGTTACTTACTGTCAGGTAATAATTTTCAATTTCTATATTAATTTGCATAGGCTTGTTTGAGGTGATGGAATTATGCTTGATGACATTTTCTACCAGCAGTTGCAAAGTTAGTGGCGGGAGCATGGCTTCAGGATAGTCTTCGGGAAGATGACATTTGTAACTGATGCAATTTCCTAATCGGACTTCGTGAAGAAAGAGGTAGGATTTCATAAATTCCAATTCTTCGCTTAAAGGTACCAAGACTTTATCTTGACTTTGAAGGACATAGCGGTAAACGCTGGACAGATGCTTAGTGAAGTGGACTGCATTGGCGGGATTGTATTCTATTTCTGCAATCAGTGTGTTGAGACTGTTGAACAGAAAGTGTGGATTGAGTTGGTTTTGCAGGGCGGTGTAACGGGCTGTGTTATTTTCTTTTTGAAGTTCGGCAGCTTCTTGTTGCAGTTTTAATGTGTTCTGAATAGAACGGTTAGATAAAAGTAGTCCTACAATAACTAACTCCACCAACCATACCAGAAAGAGGATGCGCCAGCCGCCATTGGGGAAAATAAATATGTTGTAGGAACCTACCAGAAGTTTTCCGACAATCAATAAACTATAATTCAAAAGAAAGAACAGGAGAGTTACGGCTATATAAATGGTAATAATTTTCCAACGTTTGCGGATATTCAATGCATATTGACTGTTTAGCCAGGAACTGAGCCGCAACGTTGAGCAGCCAAGAATATTGAAGGCTGTGATGAAGAAGATAAAAGCACCTTTGGAAAATAGCATATCTGCCACATGGGGTGACAAATCGGAATAATTGGCTAGAAGAAGATAGGAAAATGCTCCTAGTCCGGAGAATAAAAGACCATATAATGTAACATTCCATTTCATGTGAACAAAGCTACAATATTTTACAGAATAATCATAGACTGGAGAGGTGTTAAATTAATATTTTCCATTCACTATAGGTACGGATAAATTCCGTTCCTTGGTGAATGGAAGAATATGCTTTTCATGATGGTTGGTTTTATCTAATATTTGTTTAAAGCTTTCAGCAATGCGGAATAGTGTCCTTGTGCAGAAACTTTGGCTTGTACATAGTTGGTTTGTGAAATCTGCCGATAGTTTTGTGCCTCTATCATTTCCACTATTGATACTTTCCCCTCTGTATATCTTTCCAATGCCATTTGTTCGTTTTTGCGGGCTTTTTCCAATGAGTTTCTAGTTAATTGTACTTGTTCCATTGCTTGAGACAAGGATACACGGGCTGTCTGCACTTCCAGATTTACATGGTCACTTACTTGGTGCAGATTATCAGTCGCGGCACCGATCTGGAAAGAGGCTGCCCGTTTTTCGTTGCGTCGTTTCCCCCATTCAAAAATAGGTACAGATAACTTAGCATAAACGGCATAGTTGGGATCAAGGTCGGATTTAAAGTTATATCCTGGTGAAGAGTAACTTCCTTCTATGCCGACATACAGTTGCGGTTTATATTTTGAGTCAGTCAGTTTCTTTGAGCTTTCGGCTATGCCTATTTGGTCGTATGCTATTTTTAGTTCCGGTCGGTTAGAACCGTCTTGCTTCCATAACTGCTCATTCATTACGATGGAAGGAATGGTATCTTCCACTTCCGTTATTTCATGAAGTGCCGTGCCAATCAGTGAATTAAGTGCCATTCTTCCTGTTTCCAAACTGCTTTTTGCTTGGAGCAATTGGTATTCGGCTTCATTTAGTTTTACTTCTGCCATAAGCAAGTCTTGCGGGTCAACTAGTCCTGCTTCGACTCGCTCACGGATAGTTTTGGTGAGTGAGGCGATAGAGTTTCGATAGTCGGTAGCAACTTGCAGAAGTTCGGCACGGGCTACGGTATTCCAGTATTGCATATCGGTTTGGTAGCACAGGGCGGAACGAAAGTATTCCGCCTGATGTGCTGCCAGACTATGTTGATGTTTTGCCATCCGGATGGTTTCCAGCAGACGCCCGCCTGTATAGACCGGCTGTAATAGGGTAAGTGAGGCACCATATTTCATGTCCTTGCCTTCGAACGTCAGTGGGTTTTGCATACTGGGCAAGTCCAGAGTGAGCTGGATGGGGTTGCCGGTATATTGAAAGTTGGCGTCACCCGAAAGTTTGGGACGCAAATCTTTTCGGGCGGCTTTTTCCAGTTCGATACTTGCAGAGATGTGTTTATCCGCCGCCTTCAGGTCGTGGTTGTATTCCACAGCCATCGACCTGTACTTTTCCAATAAATCACTTTGTTGGGAGAAAGTAGCGGACGGAACACTAAAAATAAAGATAAACAGTATATTAATTCTTTTCATAGGATGCATATTTAGAATTACTCTTAATTTTATAAAACATGGCATATAATGCCGGGGTTACGAATAACGTTAGCAATGTGGCAAACGTCAGTCCGAAAATAATAGTGGCTGCCATACCGCCGAATGCTATATCGAACAATAACGGAACCATTCCTAAAATAGTAGTGGTCGCTGCCATAAGTACAGGTCTTGTTCTTGACACTGTAGCTTCTATGATGGCGGTATAAGGTGCGATTCCATTTCGGCGCTGTATATTTATTTCATCCAGTAACACAATCACATTTTTAATAATCATACCTAATAATCCCAGCCATCCGGCGATGGGGAAGAAGCCGAAATCGAATCCGGTGAGCAGCATACCTATGGCAACCCCGATAAGGGAAAGGGGAAGGATACACAGGATAATGACCGGTTGTCTGAAGTTACTGAATAATGCTACAAGAATTACAATGAGCATCAGAAAAGCCAAAGGAAAGAACTTGGCAATGGCCTGCATCGCTTCGCCTTGGTCTTTGTATTGGGCATCCCAGAAGAAGGTATATCCTTCGGGCAATTCTATTTCTTCTATCTCTTTTCGTATTTCTCCGTGTACTTCCGCCATGGTGTGTCCCGGTTTTACTCCACACATGGCTGCCATGGATAACTGACGGTTATAAGTACGTATTTGCGGAAATTCCCAAGTGGTTTCAATTTTTTCCGTTACTTGTGACAGAGGTGCCGAATGCTCCCCGTTCCAAACAGAGAAATCCCCTAAAGATCGCTCGTCTGTAATATGAACCCCTTCCGATTTTAGTAATACAGGTACTTTCTTTTCATTATCCCGATAAATTCCTACAGGAGTTCCATCACTGATAGACTTGACGGATTGCATCATTTGTGCTTTGGTGATACCCAGTGCTCCGGCTTTTACCGGATCGTAAACAGGGCGGATCATTAAACTCATGTTGCCCCATTCGTTGCGGGCGTCCGCTACTTTGGGATTGCGGCGCATGATTTCTATTGCTTTCCCTGCCAGTGAATCTAGTACAGCAGGATCCGGTCCTAGAAAACGGGCTTCGATGACGGCTTCTGTCAAAGGGCTAAGCTCGAATTTGTTCACTTTTATCAGGGGTTCGGGATATTTCTGGCGAATGGAGTCTTGCAGTAGCGCATGTAATTCCTTTGAATCTTTGGAGGTCTTGCATTTTACCAGTATTTGTGCATAATTGGATTGAGGACCGAAAGATACATTGGATAAATAATAGCGGGGTGGCGTGCGACCTATGTAGGTAGAAACCATTTCTGTTTCTTCGTGTCCGCGTATATAGTCTGCCAGACTGCTTGCCATGCGGTCTGTTTCGTTAATGTTTGTTCCTTCGGGCAGCCACATATCTACGGTAAAGTATTGTTTTTCCAGTGCGGGTACGAATACTTTAGGAATAAATTTGAAACTCTAGGCAGAGAGTATCAGCATAATGGCCAGTGAGCCGATGGTGACCGACCGGTGGCGGAGCACCCAATGTAAAGCATTGCGGAAACGGTTGTAATATTTTCCGTCGAACAGTGCCGCTTTCAGTTCCTCGGGACGTGGGCGGCGGACAAATTCCTGTATAAAGAAAGGTGTCTGTGTCAGTGCGAACACCCAGCTGAACATCAGGGATACTCCGATAACCACGACTAATGAGGATAACAGTTCACCTGTGATATGTGGTGAATAATAGATAGGAAGGAAAGTAAGAATAGCGATTACGGTTGCTGCCAACAAGGGCAGGGCGGTAGTCGAGCAAGCCTGCATGATGGCTACACGTTTCCGCATTCCACGCTCCATATTGATTAAAGCGGAGTCTGACACAACAATGGCATTGTCTACCAACATCCCCATGGCGATAATGATGGCGACCAGTGACATTCGCTGGAGTGCGATGCCGCAAGCCATCATGACAATGAGAGTGGCGAAGATGGAAAAAATCAGTCCGCTACCTATCAGCGTGCCATTCTTGAACCCGATGAAAAATAATAGAATGGCTATAACAGTTAAAACGGAAATGATGAGATTCAAGACAAAGCCTTGATTGGCAACGGCTGATTCATATCCTTGATCGTAGATAGAGGTCAGTTCATATCCTTCAGGCATGGATTGGGATAATTCGTCAATGCGTTTTTTCACAGCTTCTGCCATATCCACTACATTTCCGGTGGGGACGGTGGAGATGGCAATACCTATGGCCGGATTACCGTCAATGCGCATCAGATTGCTGGCAGGTGTCTGATAACTTTCTTCTATTTGTGCAATGTCGGCAAGGCGGAAATGTTCACCGGAGCGTGATACGATAGTCAGGTTTCTTATATCATCTAATGAATAAAAATTTCCAGTGGATTCAATGCGCAGCCGATTTTGTCCGGCATCAATACCTCCGGCATCCACCACTTTGTTTTGTGCTTCGAAAGCGCGGGCTATATCCGAGGTCGTAATTCCGCTTTGTGCCATGACGGATGGGCTGACAGATACGTCAATGGTAGGTGTCTGTATTCCGTAGATTTCTATTTTAGCAACATCTTTTATTTTCAATAGTTCGTTTTTGATAATCTTGGCTTCGTCTTCCAGTTCCCGATAGGTATGGCTCTTTCCAGTCAGTCCATAGAAAACTCCCAATACATCTCCAAAATCATCGTTAACAACAGATGGACCTGCTCCGGCGGGAAGTTTGCTTTGTACATCATTTACTTTACGGCGTAATTTGTCCCAAAGTTGTTGCATTTCGTCTGCCCGGATTTCCTTTTTTACATAAACGGTTATTTTTGAAAGTCCTGTTCGGTTTTCTGTTTTCAGATAATAAAGTTCACCAAGAGATTGGATGGATTCTTCCAGAACATCTGTTACTTGAGATTGTACCTCGGAGGGGGATGCTCCGGGATACGGAGTCAGTACGAGTGCTTGTTTGATGGTAAAGGGGGCGTCTTCCAGTTTTCCCATTTTGATATAGGAGAACAGCCCACCGGCCAATATCAATACCAACAGCAAGATAGTGACTGCTTTCTTCTGTAGAAAATATTTTACAAGTTTCATGATTATTTATTTCTGTGATATTATTCGTTTTCTACACTTATTTTCATTCCATCCGATAGGAAGCGGAGCCCACTGTTTGCTACAGTTTCATCAGGATACAAGCCTTCGGTGATAGATACATAACCGTTTGGCAATAGATCCCCTTTCTTTACTTTTCTCTTAGTTACTTGTTGGGTTTTGGAATTTACTACCCATAAATAATCTCCTTCTGTAGGGCGATGGCAAAGGGCTGTTTGAGGGATGGCTGCTCCTTGGGAAAGAGTTGAAACGGAAGGGGCATTTAGGCTTGCTTTACCAGACATACCTGCCAGTAATTTCCCTTCTTTATTGGGAAGTAGAGCGGTCAGCAGATAAGAGAGGTTATTGCGGGTAGTCCCTTTGGAAATTTCCATTATCTTAGCATTATATACTTTATCGGGTTGGGCGTCAAATCGTACTTGTATTGTATCTAGTGCTTGCGCTGCACGGGCAATGTCTTGAGTGACATAAATCTCCAGTTTAAGTTGGTCTATATCAATAAAAGAAATGATGGGCTGGGTTGCTTTCACATCTTGAAATTTCTCTATATATACTTCACCCACATAACCATTGAATGGAGCGATAAGGCGTGTGTCTTCCAGTTCATAGGAAGCTGTATTGAAAGTTGTTTTTGCAGTGATATAGTCTGCTTTTGCTTTTTCATAAGTACTTGCAGAAACATTTCCTTTGCCGTATAACTTTTGTATACGTTCGAATTCCGCTTTTGCCTGATGGTAGATTGCTTCGGCACGTTCTTTACGGATGCGGAAATCGCGCGGATCTATTTCGGCTATGATGCTGCCTTGTTGGTATCGGTTACCTGCGTATACATCGAAACGGTCGATGGGACCGCCTAC
>VOFH01002853.1_pt1 | contig 25804 bp, 34 predicted proteins | sample 5384091 | NCBI WGS metagenome assembly VOFH01 (sample SAMN12384727, study PRJNA508395) | human gut metagenome | isolation source: healthy gut G | host: Homo sapiens
ATTGCTAAACTCACGACCTACTTTTGATATATCGGTATTTTTATTGGACTCTATTTTATTGTTCAGTCCATAATAGGGTTCAGGATACTTCTTATTATATACAAGAGAATTAAGCACGGTTCCCGGAACAATAGCTGACAACCAGTCACTCGTATTATATCCAAGCGACGAAACTTCCTCAGCAGATGCTTTCACGTCACTTACTTTCATCATCTTCCAGCTATATTCTCCTGATGCATTTCATTTCGAGTCCAACCAAATTCTATCGGTTGTTCTTGCATAGTTGTATTACTGCTCTGTACGGAATATGCGACAGATAAAATAGAAGCAAAAAAATGGATAACTTATTCATGAACGTCCTTATTAATGTTTTTTCTGTAATATGCTTTATTACTGAACTACCGGAATAATCACCAGAAGGGAATACTATATTTATTTGTTCTCCATTCATACTTAATTGGAGAGAGACTGCTCTTTATATAGAGGATCGGCTACAGCTATTTCATATTGTTTGTCTTTCTTCTCAATGTATATTATAACTTTCTTATTAACTGCTACCACTAAATCATCTGCAAACCGTATTTCACCGGCTCATAAAAAGACGGCAGCATACTGTCTCTTATTCTCATTGAAATCGCTTGTATCTGTTCAGAGTTAACTATAATCTTAATTTCATTCTCAAACTTCTTATCTGTAAAAAATAAGAAAGAGGTTTATCAGGCATTTATAATATAACAGTAATCCTCATGCTGCGGAGTAGTACCATGCGAACCCATAAGCTAAAATCTCTTTTGTTACTGGTTTATCACTTGCTGTTACTAAGTTTCTCTCTCAAGCACCGGTTTTGCTTGGCTTTTCTCAACGTTACACTCTCATTTGCGGGAAAATATACCCCTACATTATCATGAGTAAGCCCAATCAATATTTTTGTCGGACAAGTTATTCGTTAACCGGTATGTATGTCCTGATAAGCCATATGTAACTTCACCATTTGCCAAACATTGATTTACTGATACGAACTTCCTGAGTACGAGCCGCCTTATGCCACTTCCCATGCATACCATAGCATCTCCCATAAAAAGTAAGCTTTCGAGCTTCCACACCTTGATAAGCATGTTCATAAGCCATTACACCATTATGAGCATTGCTAACGCCTCCACCAAATTGATTCGAACCAAACAAATACCAGCGGAGATCGGCAGTCGACTGATTAGCAACCGCCGTTGTTCCCGGTACCCGTGTCCAATCCCAAACAACAAAAAGCATCATCATATTCATGACCGGTAGTCATTATGTTAGTTGCTCCTAATGGTAGATAATAGCCTTTCAAATTCTGCCCGTTCAGCATTTTCCGTACATTTGTTCGTACGGATATGACTTTGGCAGACATATAATAATCAGAACCATGATGGGTCATAATGTTTGATTTCCAAAAATGTGTATTTCCTGGTACCGAAAGGCTTCGCCACCAATATGCCGCTTCCATGCCTCATAATTTTCCGCATGAACGGGATCCAACTTCTTTCATTAAATCTAATGTATGCGTGGACATATTGCTCAAGCACTTCGGGCGACATATCCCCGCCCAATCGTTCCAAAATCATATGCCATTCTATATCCGAACATCTGTGTCCCTTTCAGAAAAACATCTGATACCAGCTTAATCTTATCGAAGTGAAGAACTTCATAAAAGATGTTTTATTAGCTAAAAAGTAATATACTCTGCCAAGTCGGACAGTAGTGACATTCCATATCCACCCGAATAAAGCTGAGGACGGTGCTGATGAATACTATTATCTCTTTTCATTCCTTCATCATCTTTCTCTTCTACATATATGGTAGAAGCAATGGAAAAAATCCTTTGGCAATTAACTCATAATCATCTTCTATACAGACTTTATGTATCAAGACTGCAGATACCCATGTTCTATTCTTTCCTTTATGGGCCATATTATCTGTCTTATCAACCAGATAAGAAGAAAGTCTCGTCACATCTTCTCTTTTCAACTCTTTCTTCAGCAAAAGAAGAGGAATCATATATTGGGAAGGAGCACCGATGTCCCGGTACCACCAATTTCCAGAATCTGGATTAGCTATCCGGAAATAATCTAACCCAAGAATTATTTTCTTTCGCAATTCCTGCTCATGAAATAATTTATTTCCGGGTTTACTATAAGCCAATGCCATGTTCTTTAATCTCTTGAGATGACGCTCTGCATCGAAATAGAAAGTCACTGTCTTATAATCAATATCTTTCCAGCTACCATAAGTTTGCATAACAGCCAAATCCTTTTCTGCTTGAGAAACGTCTACCGAATCCGACAAATATTCTTCCAACAATCTATTATATAAAATCTCTATATCTTTCTGTTTCTCTACAGCATAGCCGTATTCTCCCCAAAAGCATAGCACCAGACATATAAGTAGTAACCTTTTCATAATCATTCTTTATCTATAATCATCACCGCTGCGCTCATTGCCGGAACGGAGACTTTAACATATTCATTTTGTGGTTGATATTTCTCTCTCATATTTAGTTGAAAACTTCCATCAGCTTCTACTTCGGCATCGGCAAAACGTATTCCAGATGAAGAAATCGGAGACGGTGCTGTAAGTCTAAGTAACTGAACCGAAGCAGGGGTGTCATTCAGCCGAACTGTGAAGGAAATATCATCTTCACTTTTATTTAAAAGTGTAACTTTCAATGTTTTGCCATTGACACAAGCATATACGCTGCTGTTAGGAACAGAAGGTGAAATCACAGAAGGAACAATATTACCACCTTCACTTCCATATTTAAAAGCAAGCATTGCATAATAGATAGGACGAGGAGTAGGAATTCCTTTCTCATCCACTACAATAGGTGCATACTTACTAACACTACCACCATGAAAATTTACTCCCACCCCATTATTCAAAGCCACACTCCACATATAGTCTAACGCCCATAAAGCAGAAGCAAAAACATTGCTCACTCCTATTTTTCCACCTTGAGAGACTGTATTACATTCTGCCATACGATAAGTAATTCCGTGTTTTTGACATAAAAAATTCAATACTTGCAAATAACCTGATAAATGATTATCCGGTTCCAATATAGTTTTCCAATTTACTGTAGCATTCTTACCTGGTGAATTGTAATGATGTCCGGTCATCAAACTTATTCTGGAAGAGTAACTGTTCAAGAAAGACTCAAACCAACGGATATCCCCAGCAACTGCTGGCCCTGCTATAGTAATGTCAGGTAATCTCTCTTTTATCTTCGTATAATGTAGAAACCATTCTTTTTCATAATCGCTTATTGCATAATTTACAGGACGCAGATGTTTGTAATATAAATCAGGTTCATTACCTATCTGAAGAGCATAAAGAGCATTCTTTAATCGTTTTGCTACATATACAGCTTCATCCGAGTTTTTTCAGGATTATTCTCTCCCAGATTCAGTCCCCAGATAACCTTCCATCCAGTTAAATCTACAAATTTTGAAAAAAGTATCTACATCTGTAGTAGTTAAAGAATCCTTCCTCATATAATCAATGCGTGGCATACCTGTCCATGAAATCTTATCACTGCTATTTCCTCCTAATCGTAAGACGCCATTTCCTAAATTCTTCATCATTTGAATCAATACAAGATTATCAGGATGCAGATAACGGGAGTTATCGGTCAACTGAGACATTTCATAGCTAAATCCCAAAAAGTCAGAAGGTATGATGGTATGTAACCGATAATCGGAAAGTACAGTAACAGTAACAGGTACTTCTTTTCACCTTTTATATCCAGCCCCAATACAACAGGTGTTCGGATAAAAAGTAGTACAACTATAATGAAGTGCAACTTCTTCATATATCTATAATTTTATTATTTTTCGGTAAAAACATCTACAACACTACTTCCTACGTAATCGCCCACAGGCAAAGTAAAAATAATATTGCTACCTTGTTCTGTTATAGTAACCCCGCTCTTCTCTATCATCTTTTTATTTAGAGTTAACGTTACATTTGCTTGTGTATATGTAGGATCTGACACAGCAATAGTATAAGTGTTACCTTTTTTCAATAAAGACAATAGAAGGCTTATCAGATGATATCACTAAACCATCGTCCATCTTTGTACTGGCGCTTTTATAAAAACAAATCCATACTTATTGCCTTCACGTATAGCCTGAACCGAACCATCATTTTGTGCAATATAAAGATCTATTTGCTCAGCTAAATCGAAATGCATTTATAGACTTATCCGGTACAACAATATATTGATAACTGGCATTCTCGGATTAAGTCCGTGATTTATCCAGACACTAAAAACATTCTTATCTATAAGCCCCGATTCTCCTGTAGCATTGATATCTTTCCAAGAACCTGCTTGAGACATATTTTGTATAGTAACATTATCTGTTCCTCTAAAAATATACCCTGTGTTATTATGATATACCCATTTCAATTGCTTCAATTGCATATTACTGTTTGATGACAGTTGCTTTTTCTTGCCCATCATTATAAATAACCTCACCATTCAATAAATTCTGTTCTACAGAAGTCAAAACATTATCATTCTGAACATAGGAAATATCACTGCCTATACAGAACATCATATTATCAAAGAAAAAATATGCTTTATTAGCTTGCAATTCATTGTATTTACCCTTTATAAGCAATAATTCCATTTACACCATCACTAACGCCTCCCCCAAACTCGTTATTACCAATCTGATAACCTTCTAAAGACGTCTTATCCTGATTACCAATAGCAGTTGTACCAGGAATACGAGTCCAATCCCAGACCGGATATATATTATCATACTCATTACCTGTTGTCATTATATTCGTAGCTCCTAAAGGAAGATTATACCCCTTTATGTTTTCATTATTCAAGGATTCTGTTCCATAAGTACGCTTTGATATTATTTTTGCGGACATATAGAAATTCTCACCATGTTGTGTCATCATATCTGATTTCCAGAAATGTTTGTTCACATTTGCTTTAGGAAAAGCGGTTCCACTATTTATATGATTTATCCATGCTCTATAAATCCCGGCATTGGCAGGATCGCCAACGACCGCCCTTTCCAAGACATCCACAGGAACTGTAGTATACTCAGACGTAGGACGTGATATATTTCGCCCTCTAGTTCCAAAATCGATAGAGTTTCGGAAACTAAGTAAAAGATGTCCCTCTAAAAGTAGTTTCTGAAATATTTCTTTCTTTTCAAGAGTAAATTCATTTGCAAACTGAGTATCAACAGACATTTCCATAAATTTTGAAACGTCATCGGTCAGCGACATTCCATATCCTCCCGAATAAATCTGGGCATGATGTTGATGGAACTGCCATCTATTTTAATCCCCTCTTTCCCTTGTTCTGAAACAATTGACAATGTGGAAGCAATCGCCTTAAAAGCATGTTGTACTGTTGAATAATTATCCTCAGCACACCCTTTGTGCATTGCGATTTCAGCAATCCACGATAAATTCTTACCACCTCCTATATAACTTTCAATCTTATCTTTCAAATATGCTGCTGCCACAAGCATATTTTCATGTGAAATATGTCCCTTCAACAACAGAAGTGGTATCATATAAGCTTGAGGGGCACCGATATCATTATACCACCAATTATCCGAACAGGAAGGTGCCTTTTTTTCTTAAAACATAACAACCCCTTTTCTATTTGTTGTAACAATGTAGCATTATTGAAAAAAAATTTGCTTTCAGGATGCTTGTAGTTTAGTGCCATAGCTTTTAATCTGTTAAGATGGCCATTCGGTTTCAGCCATCAGCAGATATTTGATCATTATAGTCAATATCCGTCCATGAACCATCTGCCTGCATTGACTTTTGAGAAGCTTTCAATATTCTTATCATCTGGTATATCACTCAAGTAACTAGCAATCAATCGCTCTGTAATTGTATCAAAGCTTTTTTGTTCCTCAGGTGTATTGGTATACTCTATATTATCCTCATTGTAAATTTCGATCTCGGATATTCTATACCCGCCAGTATAGCCTAATCTCCCACGTAAGACCAATTCCACGTAGCGAGCTTCTTCCTTAAAACCTCAAATGTACTAACTGCTTTTTCTTCTACCAATCATTCCTGGATATAACACTTACTATTTTATCTTTTTCTTTTCCAAAATTGAGGCTATACATTACATCCACGTTCATCAATCAATGCACTACTATTTTGATACTTCTTGTACGCTCCCTAAATCAATTAGAATAGAATGTTTATATGAGTCCAGCAGATTCCCAATATGTTGTTAAATCACCATCAGTCATTAAATTAGCTTTTTCAGTATTAGAGCCTGAGCCAGTTATGCTATTAATTCTGGTTTCGACGGTCTTTCCTAAAGCCAAATTGATAGATTCTTCCGTATCAGGGTCCTGATTATCTTCTTCTTTTTCAATCACATCATTATCATGACAGGAAATAACAAAAGAGGAAAACAACAAAAGAATTGCACTTCCTTTCAAAAAATTTAGTTAAGTTCACGGCATTAAATGTTAGTTTTTTAATTTTCAAAAATAAAAATCTCTTTAATAAGAAGTTAGTTCAATAATGAACTAACTTCTTACATTGCATAACTATTTAGTTATAATTAGAAATATCCAGGATTCTGTTCTTCCTCATCAGAACCACGAGGATTCAGTCGGTCAATATGCTTTTGAGGAATTGGACGCAATTTGTGATACTCTTGAATATTCTTCATTGCATCAGGATTCCATTTTTTACATACTCAATTAATTTCTCACAACGCACCAGATCCTCCCATCTTGTATATTCGCCTAAAAGCTCACGCCCTCTTTCATCCAACATAAAATCTACAAAATTCATCTTCAGGTCATCTGCCGTCACTTTTATATTTTCATAAGTAGATTCTGTATTTTCCATCTCACCACCTTCTTCTAGCCAATATTGAGGTACCTTTTTCTCGCCAGCTTTCCAGGAAGCACGTTCACGAATAATATTAATCAAATCAGCAGCTAAATTATAGTCCCCCTTACGACCTGCCGCTTCCGCAGCAATCAAATAAGTCTCGCCAAGACGCATACGTACCCATTCACGTACACCTTTTTTGTTCATTTGCTGTTTCTCTTAATGGATCCTCGTATTTCAGCAAAATAGGATAATATCTGTTATTTTTACTTGGATCATTCTTATTCCATTGAAAATATTTATACTTATATGTTCTATTTTGGGAGCATTTAAGCTATAATAGATTGCAGTATCTCCTATAGCCAAGGAAGAAGTCGCTTTATTACAATAATAGGTCCATTTAAAACTCTTATAAAAACGGGAATCATTTTTGCGGTCAAACAACTCAAACATCGTTTTATTGGTAGCACGATGAAAACGATAAGGACGACCATTAGCTATATCACGCATCATACCAGGTTGATCTTCATACCATGACCCCCAATATAAGTGAGATTTGTTCCCATCTCCATTATATATCGGATCAAGAGTAAACTGAATAGAAAAGATAACCTCACTATTCCCCATATTGTTAACATCCCACAAATCTGAATAGTTATTTAACAGAGTATATTTAGAACTGTCTATCACTCTTCTAGCATAGTAATAAGCACTATCCATATCAGTTGACAATTGCCCACGCTGATCAGTTATTGCACTACCACGTGTAAGATAAACTTTAGATAATAAATGGGCAGCGGCATATTTAGTAGCCTTACTTTGATCCGTACCTGTAGCTGATTCCCTGAGATGTTCTGCTGCATATCTTAAATCGCTAACAATTAGCTTATAAACATCTGCAACAGAAGAACGTTTAAAAGTCTGTCTGAGGTTCTTGTATTGCTTCAGTGACCAAAGGTATCTTACCAAATTGCTGAACTAAATCGAAATAAAAGTATGCACGAAAGAAATTCATTTCAGCACCATAGCTCTCTTTCTCAGACTCCGATATACTCGCTTCCGGCAGTGCGTCTAAGACAAGATTTGTCACTCCGATAGCTTTATAATGATTTTCCCACAAACTATACAATTTCGATTCTGTTGGTGACAAAGTTGCACTATATAAGTTATACGGATAACTTAATGCTCCCTCTGCACCTGTTATCAGGTCAGTACCTAACTCTGTAAGAACATTAGAGAACTCCCCACCAACTCCAAAACGCATATAAGCATATGTAGCATCAATAGCAGCCAGTATGCCTTGTTCTGTTTTATAAAAATCACTTGTGATACGGGGAACTTCTTTCTCAGAGAGAAAATCATCACAACCAGTATTTGTTAGGGAGGTAAACCCGCAAGCTATCGTAAGAATTATGCCGATACTTTTTCTATATTTTATAGTTTTCATTTTATTCTTATTTTATTAGTTTAAAAAAGAAACATTCACACCAAATATCAACTGCTTACACTCGGTGAAGCATAGGTTGCTGCTCCTTCCGGATCGACTCCTGTATAGTTTGTAAATACAAGAGGATTCTGGGCAGTAACATATAATCGGCAATTAGATAAAGTTGCTTTATTAACCAGATTCTTAGGTAATGTATACCCTAATGTTATCGTTTTTACACGTAAAAAATCCGATTTTTCATAATACAATGAGGACTCATACTCTATATTATCATACAGTCTGTTAGGGCGAGGATAAGCATTAGTCGGATTGTTTGGAGTCCAATAATCAAATTTCACACTATTATTACGATAGGACTGATGATTCACGCGAACTGCATTTTTCAACATTCCGCCTAAGGTTCCATAAAGAACAATATTCAGATCAAAGCCTTTATAAACAAATGTATTGCTAAGATTAAAAAATATGTTTGGGACGTTTTTGTCCAAGGATCATACGATCATTGTCCGCGGTAATTTTATGATCTCCATCGATATCCAACAATTTAATCATTCCTGGTGCAAATTTGTGACCATTCTTATTATATTTTTCAATTTCAGCAAGATCTTCCGGAGAATCCTGCCAGATGCCTATTTTCTTATAATCATAATATACTCCAAGCGCTTCACCTATAAACCAGCTATTACCTATATCATCTACTTTTCCATTATACAATTCTACAATTTCTTCCTTATTAGTTGAATACATAAAATCTGTAGACCATGTGAAATCTTTATTTTGTATATTTACCGTAGACAAACTAACCTCAATACCTTTATTTCTTGTTTTACCAACATTAGTAAGTACACTCGTATAGCCAGAGACAGCAGGTAACTGACGGTCAAGCAGCAAATCATGTGTATTTTGCAGATAAGCATCAACTGTTCCACTCAAACGTCCACGGAAAAAACTGAAATCAACACCTACATTCCATTGCCCGGTAGTTTCCCAAGTCAATGTTTTATCCGGTAAACTAGAGGAAGTGTAACCAATAACCATATTTTCTCCATAATTATAGTACTTCTTTGATAACAATCCTTTTGTTTGATAAGGATTAATAGAAGTGTTGGCAGTTACACCATATCCAAAACGCAATTTCAAATTATCAAGTTTATCAAAATTCTTAAGAAAGTTTTCCTCATTTACTCTCCATGCTAACGAAAAAGCAGGGAAAGAAACCCATTTGTGTCCATCAGCTAGACGCGAAGAGCCATCATAACGCATTGAGAATGTAGCATAATACCTGCTTTTATAATTATAATTCAAGCGTCCCATGAAAGAAGCAAGGCTCCATACTTGGTTATTACTATCATACCCTGTTATATCCAATGCTGATGCAATATCATTAAAAGCAGATCATCCGAAGGTAAATCCTGAACAGTAGCACTCAAACTTTCGGTTCTATTACGCTGAATAGATTGCAATAAAGTAACTCCGATAGAGTGTTTTCCAAACTGCTTATCGTAAAATAACAGATTTTCAAAGGTATAAGCATAAGTTTGTTGAGTAGCATTTTTGCCTGATTAGGATTGCCCTGTCTTGCATTTGAAGATAAGAAGGAATAATCCTGACGAGAATGAAAATCAATTCCAATATTTGCACGATACTTAAGCCCATCTAATGGAAGCTTGATTTCCCCATAATAGCTACCTAAGAAACGGTTAATTTTCAAAGGATTAACCACTGCGTTAGGTTCTAAGTATTGAAGAGGATTCCACCATTGAGAATCACCTCCTGGAAGTCATCAATGTAGGAACTCCATCATCATCATACAATCGTCCAAGTGGATTCACACGCCAACAATCCTGGAAGTTAGAACCTCTATTCTGTAATGAATGACTGAAGTGCGACTGTCCGCCTATCTTCAACCAATTAGTTACTTCTGCATCAACACTCAACTTTACTGTATAGCGTGAGGTAATCTTGATTCTTATAAATACCTTCATTCTTGAAGTATGTAGTATTAAAAGCAAACTGCATTTTATCACCTCCTCCTCTAATGCCGAGTTGGTGATCAGTCACTATACCTGTACGTTCTACTTCGTTTCCACCACAAAGCACCGGAACGTACTTTGCTGGAATCATAATTACCGTTTTCATCATAAGCCATTGCAATGATTGCCAAGTATAATCATCACCAGTAAACGAGGGTAATGTTTTATCCAGTTCCATATTAGGCAGTGCTGAATCGTATTGTCCAGCTGCTCTATAAAGCTTCACGCACATACTCCGCATATTCTGCTCCATCCATTAATTCCAACTTGTTTTGAATGGTCTGAATACCATAATAGCCATTATAGTCAACCTGCACTTTCCCTTTCTTACCTTTCTTCGTTGAGATTATGATAACTCCATTAGCACCTCTGGATCCATAAATAGCAGTAGCTGAGGCATCCTTAAGCACCTCTATTGATTCTATATCACCAGGTGCAAACAAATTAGGAGCTGTTGAAATAGGAATACCATCCACAACATACAACGGATCATTGCCTGCTTTGATAGAACGTGTACCACGAATAAGAATAGACGGAGTAGCTCCCGGAGTCCAACTTGTGTTCTGTATCAATACACCCGGAACTTTACCCTGAATAGCCTCCGCTGCAGATAATGCCGGACTCTGCAAGAGTTTTTCAGAATCAACAGAAGTAACAGAGCCTGTCAAATCACGCTTTTTACAGTTCCATAGCCTACAACTACAACCTCATCCAATTCTGAGGCAGCCTCAGTTAAAACAACATTCATCACCGTTTGCGTACCAATCTTTTCTCAAGAACATTGTAACCAATATAGCTAAACTTTAAAGTCGAATTTGATGAAACATTTATTTCAAACTTTCCATCTACATCTGTTATTGTACCATTAGAAGTACCAACTTCCACTACACTGACTCCTATTAACGGTTCATTCTTCTCATCAGTGACTAATCCTTTAATATTTTTCTTTCCCTGACCATAAACAGTAAACAGAGATAAACACAACAATAGTAGGATTACAGAAAACCTTTTTCCTCCTATTTTTCGTTCACTTTTGTTTGTTAGCATAAAAATGTTTTTCATATTAATATATTTTAAATTGGTTCTATTTTTAAAAGGCATTTATTAAAAAGATAAATACCATTAAAGTATCAGTATACATAATTCACCAAAACTCAAATTATCAAAAAGTATTCTAATGATATTTTTTTAGCAATACCTCCAAAAATTAAAGAGTGTTTTTCCATATTCATCGTTATTTTTAGAAATTAATAATATAGTATCTTTTCCCAATACCCATAAAAAAAACTAATACACTATTGAAAACGTTTAATGTTGTTTCTACATGCAAAATTAGGGCATAAGCGATATGCATATATACAATATCTCGCCAATATCATGCTTATATCCGCAATGCGCAAAGAAAATACATTTATGGCGAAATTGAATACAACCGCCTTTTAACGGGAGTTATCCCCTCAATCATAAAACTTAAGTTTAACTAAATCTCATCTTATTAAAATAGAAATTCAACCAAATAGAATTTGGGAAAACTCGATCAGAGCACTATCTTTGTTGACCAGTTAAAGTTATTAATGCCAAGAAGACTACTACTCATGAAATATTATATTCAAATATCTTTGTTGCTACTATTTTGTTCTATACAAAATATCAGTTCACATAACCTTAGGCAAATTAGTAATCGTGACGGTCTATCAAACAGTTCCGTAACTTTTATTTCAAGATGAGAAACGATTCCTATGGATTGGTACTTATGATGGACTCAACATGTATGATAGTCAAAAAATATATGTCTATAAGCCAGATATCAATAATCAAAATAGCCTTTCAAGCAATGTCATCAGAAAAATCATAGAAACAGATAACTACCTATGGATTAGCACTAAATGGGGATTAAACAAACTATCGCAAAAAAGTAATGCAATAGAGGAATATTATAATGAATTTGGTGAAAATTCATATATTGCCAAAGACAATCAAGACTATTTATATGTATTCAATAGACCAAATACATTATCTCTATATTCGAACTTAGACAATAAATTTATAAACTTCCCTATCTATAAAGAGAAAGAATTAGACAATGTATCAAGTTTTATTGTTGATTCTCAAAGATACGATATGGATTAATCATAAAGGTATAATGGAAAGGTATACCATATCCGGGAAAACAAATAATCCTCAAATTGTCAGACATCCGGACTTTACACATCCCCACCTTATAAAATATGCCTTTTACAGTGACGAGAAAATAATTATGGTGGATTCTGAAGGAAACATATTTTACAAAGAAAAGGAAAACTACATTTTATCAGAAAGCTAAAGCAATTAATTCAGGAAAGTGGTAAAATTGGAGCCATTATTTTGATGACAACGATGTTTTATCGGATTTGAGACAAATGGTCTTATACGACTTATGGCTGAACAAAATTACCAAGCAGAGAAGTTCAACATTAATTGTGGTATATTCTCTTTATGGAAAGATAAACAACAAGATATTATTTGATTGGTACAGATGGACAGGGGTATATGCCTGACAAAAGATCGAATATACATTTACTAATATATTGCTCAATGAACTTCCGATCAGCAAGAAAAGGCCGATCCGCGCTGTTTACACTGATAAATATAATACTCTATGGTTGAACCAAAGACAATGGTATAATAAAGATCAACCATTATGATACTTCAAAAAGAGTATTCAAATGATAATGTCATACACCTTACAACACAAGAAGGACTTACGAATAATGAAGTTTTTTGCATTTGCACCAAGTAATGTATATCAATTTTATGGATCGGTTCAAATGGACCTGGATTAAATTACTACTCTTTTTCGGACAATAAAATTCACTCATTAGCTAACAATACTAATCAAAATATCTCCCATGTACATTCCATGTGTGAAACAAACGACTCACTATTGTGGGTAGGTGCAGGAAATACTTTATTAAAAATAAACATTCAACAACAGAAACAAGGCCTTGAAGCTAAAAAAGATTCAAGCATTCAATTTTGATGTTCCTCATAAACAGAAAACAATCAAATATATTCTATATATCCAGAAAATGACTCCATTATTTGTATTGGAATGCGTGGTAATGGGGTCATCAGATTAAATTCTCGCACTGAAAATTATTCTTTCATTTCTTTTGATAGAAATGGTTTAGCCCCATGAGTGATATATTATGCATATATCAAGACCAACATGAAGATATATGGTTAGGTACAAGTTATGGATTAACCAAAACTGAAAATCTCATCTAATGGTAATTATGACTATAAGAATTTTAATGAGAATGAAGGTTTACCCAATAATACAATACACGGAATTATTGAAGACAAAGAAGGACATCTATGGTTAAGCAGTAATACCGGCATTATATTATTTGATTCCCAAAAGAATACGTTCAGGAACTTTAATCATAGAACGGGCTTAGATATAACAGAATTTAGTGATAATGCATATTTTCAAGACAAAATAAACAACAGATACTTTTTTGGAGGAGTAAATGGCGTAGTCTGGATAAAAAAAAGAGAAAAAAAGAAAAACAACTTTGTGCCTGATATTCACTTTACAAAAGTAAGAATATTCAATAAGAATATAACATTCATGAGTTTAGAAAAAAGATAGTAATTCTCAAAATATCGTGTTGAACCATAATCAGAATTTCTTTGCAGTCTTTTTGTAGCCACAGACTTTATTAATGGCGAGAACTGCAGATATTCTTATAAACTTGAAAAATTTCAATAATGTATGGATGGATACACGCTCTAATGAAGCGCAATTTACAAATATCCTCTCCCGGAGATTATACATTGAAAGTAAAATACAATGATGGAGGAAATAGCAATGACAATTTAATCAAAAAGTATCCGTATCATCATTCTTCCCCTTGGTATCAGAGTATTACAGCCCAGATAATATATGTATTATTGATTATTGGGGTAGGATTGGGATTTTGGCATTATATCCGGCGGAAATACGAACGAAGAAAAGCCGCCATGTCCAAAAAGTTAAATGAAAAATATAAGGAAGAAATGTATGAAGGTAAACTACGTTTCTTTACCAACATCACATGAATTCTGTACACCACTTACCCTGATTTATGGTCCATGCGAAAGAATTCTGCAGCATGAGAACAGTGATGTTTTCATTAAAAATATGCCCAGATTATAAAATCAAATACAGAGCGTCTCAATAGCCTGATACAAAAGTAATAGACTTCCGTCGCATGGAAACCGGCAATCAAATATGCCATATACAAGAACTGAATATCAGCAAATTAGCAAAAGACATTATAGATTCATTTGGTAAGAGTTGGCAGAACAAAATCAAATCCATCTGGAAACAGATATCAGTCCAGATATTATATGGAAGAGTGATTATAGCGGATTTACTAAGATTCTAAATAATCTTTTATTTCGAATGCATTTTAAATATAGCCCCGAAAATGGAACAATACGTATATCCATAAAATAAAGGTAGATAAACTAAATATTAAAGTCTATAATACAGGAAAAGGAATTTGTAAAGAGAATATTCCACTTATATTTAACCGATACAGTGTACTTGATAACATTCAGGAGAATAGCATTAAAGGACTTTTCCTTCCAGAAATGGTTTAGGACTTGCCATTTGTCAAAGTATGGTAGAACTACAAGGTACTATTGAAGTAAAAAAGCGAAATAGACCAATATGCTCAGTTCATAGTGAACCTACCACAGCTTGAAGTAACAGAAGAAGCCGAACATGTATTGAATGAAACTCCAATCCGAACCTCTAAGCAACAATACGAATATTGAAACAGCTGAAAGAGGTGATTACGAAAAGGAATTCAACCAACCAGAAACAACCATTCTGATGATAGATGACAACAAAGAGTTACTGTGGATGCTAAAAGATATACTATCCGATGAATATTCCATTTTAACGGCAGAAAATGGTGAAGAAGGGCTTGTTTTATTAAAACAAAAGACACCGGATCTTATCATTACAGACATTATGATGCCCAAAATAGATGGAATCACCTTAATCAAACAACTCAAAAGCAACAAACATACAATGCATATTCCATTAATTATCCTCTGCAAAAAATACAACCGATGAAAAAATTGAGGTATAGGAATCTGGAGCAGACGCACATCCCCAAACCATTCAATACTCAATATCTTAGAGTATCATCAAACAACTATTAAAAAAGCAGGAAGAATTAAAGCAATACTACAACTCTTCAGCAAGTGCCTTTGAATTTAGTGGTGGACAGTTGTTACAACAGGAAGACAAAAAATTCATGGAAACTGCTGTTGAACTAATCAATGAAAATATGGACAACACTGAATTTGGTCCGAAGAACTTGCAGAAGCCATGCAAACCAGCAGCAGAAATTTATATCGCAAGTTTAAGAATCTGATCAACTCCCCCTAAAGATTTCATCAAAGAACAAAGAATTAATTATGCTGCCAAATTACTATTAACTACAACATTGACTATACAGGAAATCATGTATCGGACAGCTTTCACAAATCGGTCACATTTCTATAAAGAGTTTGGCAAACGATACAATCAAACTCCCAAGGAATACAGAGAGAGCAATAAATATAAAGACGATTCTCTCAACTAAAAAGAACCTGTATATACACCAAAAACTTAAGGCAGGAATGAAAATAATATTCATTCTTGCCTGGGGGCGTAAAGTAAACTGTGTCATGCGCCGTTTTTCTTTCAAGCTCATCGGTCGGGGGATCGGCCAGCGCCAAGGGGTGCACCAGCACTCCCGACGAGCGTAAAAATTACAACAACTTAAATCTATCTCCAAACTTTATCGCCAGTTGTTGGGCAATGGTGCCCCAATTAGCCAGTGGCATAGGAGGCTGTAATTTATATTCAGTGAGCACCTCATATATTCAGACTCTCTATTTTCCCAACTGTTAAGGTGACTGGTCCTAATAAACCAGATTCAACAAGAGGTGAAGTCTTATCATAATGTTTCCAAGTTGTAAATGCAATTCTACCTCCTGCAGGCTTTGGTTTACCCTGTAGATACCATTCAGGAAGTTTCTTGATACCACCGTTGCGCAATGTAGAATATTTATTTGGAATATCCTGATAATTATAAACATTCTCTTCAGGCAGATACTCATCACCAATCAATCGGTTGACCCATAAATTTGTTACACGAATTTCTATCAGATTATCTCCTTCGTGCAATAGCTGCTGTATATCAATGGCATAAGGAGGTGCCCAACAAATACTAGCACGTTTTCCATTCACCAACACTTCAGCAAGTACTTCTACTCGACCTAGATCCAAGCGCAAACAAATATCGTCCTGCAAATAGATATTATTTATAGATAACGAATAGAGATAAGTCATCGTTCCCGAAAAATGACGAACCCCAAAATCCTCTTCTAAATGTAATGAATGCAATCTGGCTGAAAGTTATTTCCTCAGATGCTCCCATATTTTTTGAGGAATCGAACAGTCCAAGGGCCTTTTAACGGAATACATGTAGGAAGAGTATCAACATGCTTACGGATACTTGTACGTTCTGCAATAAACTCATAAACACCAGCCTGCCATGCAACAAACCGATGACTGGGTAACCATGAAAGTACCTGCTCACTTGGATGAAACGGAGCAGGTATCCCTTTTGATAAAGGTTTGTTATTTCTGTTTTGTCAATACTGGAAGGATGGATACACAGATTGCAGAGTCCTCCTTCATAAGCATCCGCTTTACACAACAAAATCCGAATGAGATGTTTCAAGATGCACGATTGTGTCTGAAGTTGTTCCTACTCCGGCATATACTCCATTTATCCAAAGATGCGGTGTGTTATCCTGATAAACTAAAGCAAAAATGGGTCCATCCCGATAATGGTCTGGGATTTCGGTATACAGCTTTATTATGTATAGTCCGTTCATAGACAACGACTCCATTCCGACCTACTGACAACCCAGGGAACTATGTCCTTTTCCATGCCGTCGCTCTCCTTCCAAAGGATAAATAGCAAAAAACGGGCACGCATATCACCGAGTTCCTGTTCTTCCGTCATGGCTATATCCACCTCAGGCTTTATCCAACAAGTAATACTAAAATTTGCAGACAAAGAATCCTGTTTCACTACATTTCCAATAGTTGGAAACAAAGAAACACCATTGTATTTCACATCTGTGTACTTCCGTTGTTTCTCAACTTTACGAAAAACAACAAACATGGATCCTGCAGGAGTTAGATTAAGAGGTATTTCTACGCCCTCGTTATCAGTGCGATAGACCGGGCACTGTAGAATTTCAGTTGTATAAAGGATCCCATAACTCAGAATATAACCTTTATCCGGAAATGAGCCGTTTCCTTTCTTGCGCTCGCTTACGATTTGCAACGAAGTATATCTGGCTCCTTCTTGTTGATAATGGATAGCATGAACAGATGAATTTCCTGCTTCAGAATGATAAACAAAGTCGGGAGACACACCTAACCGGTTAAAAATGGTTTGCAAATCTTTTTTCCTTCATGCACGTTCGGTGCTGCCAAACTCTTTGCACCAGTGCAGCAAACTCATTCTCTTTCTCTCCATCACATAAACCTAAGGTATGCAGTGGCCTTTGCCCAACCAATACCATTCCTCACCTACCAATCGGGCCAGTATCCGCAACGTATGTAATGACATTGTTTCCGATTTAAGCAACACTAAGAGCTTATAGCCATCAAAACGTGTAGCGGGAAAAAGAATCTTTCCATCCTTGATATGTGCTTTGTCCAGCATTTCAGTATTTACATATCATAATCATATCCTTCCGGAGGGGCCAGTAGGGTTTGTTCCGGTTCAATAGTGCTACAAAACTATCATCACCATTATGATAAAGAATATCACCATAGAAAGTTGAACTCTGGAAAATGTACTGGCAACGGTTCAAATACTCAATCCATGCTTTTCCCGGTTTCCACCATGTATTGGTACGGTCAAAGTGTAGCCCCCACGCCCCCATCGTCATTCCCGGAGCAGCAGTAGGGTGTGGTTGGTGGAGCAAATCTATGAAAATAAATTCTACTAAGCCCTCGGGCCTAAACATATAATCACCTAATGACTTTAAAGCATATGGATACTGCAACCATTTATCCGCATCCGGTTCAGAAGTAAAAGCCTCGGCACCAACTACCTTTCCACCAAGCGTATGTGCTATTGAAGCTACTTGTTTGACGGTACGATTATACTTATAATTTGCCCAAAGTACAGTCTGACCACACCAGAATTCCCCCATATTAATGTCAAGCTGTTGTGCCACCTGTAATTCTTCCATCATATTGCCTCCATAAGGCTCAGTATAAGTTATTATACCCTTCTCTTTACATCGCTTTTGAAAGAAAATGACCATAGTAACGTTCAGCAAACATATCAGCTCTAACTCGACGAAAATCAAACAGGAAACGCTTTGTACTCTCCTCGCTCTCAACTATTTTATTGGCTAATACGGGTAAAAATGGATACAGTTCATACCCATGACTTTGTTCAAAATAGGCAGGCATGTCGGAAGTCCAATCCTGGTCACCCGTTTCATAACTATCTATTAGCAAACCGATCTTAGAATGTTTGGCTATTTTTCTCCATTGTAGGCATCAGCCTTTTAAACATACAATTCAAATGATAATCCAGTGCTTCTGTACTGAATTTGTCACAATCTAATCGGTTGATTTAGAGGGGCTGACTTATTCTTCTGATCTTTGGCTGTTTGTCCAAAAACGCATAATCAGCCACTCACCAGTAGGAACATCCCAAGTTAAAACACCATCCTTATCAAGCCTATTTGATAATTCAAGAATTGACAACCTAGGTATTACTTTCATATTTGCCGGAATAGCCAAACAATATGTATCTATGTAATAATCAAACATATGTTTGGGAGTGGGTAACTGAATCCTGACTTGTTTTCCACCCGTTATTTTAGTTTCGCTCCACGTTATTATTTGCATAGCTTTTATCTGGAGTGATCCACGGACCACCACTGGATGACCAACCGGGGCAGTTGTGCATTGCAAACTCCAAACCCAACCTTTCTGATTCTTTGAGCGTATGCAGAATAAGATCTACCCATTCATCACTAAGCGACTCTACCGGACCAATAGGGATGCCACTTCCTGCTTCAAACAATTGATACCCCGCAATACCATTTGCCTTCATGGCTTCAAGATCACGGGTTATACCATCTTTAGTTATATTACCATTCGTAATCCAATGCCACCATGTATAAACTCCGGAAGAAAGGCGGATTACGAAAAGCGGATTCGAGAAGAGCTGAAGAAGATTTAGACACCTTGTTTTTACAAACTTCCATAGCAAAAGTTGGACTAACCAAGCTAACAATACCTGCTGATGACAAAATTTTAAGAAAGGTGCGTCGTTCCATAAATAAAAAGATTTTTAGGTGAATTCTATTAATCATTGCATTTCTTTGCAGCAAAGAGAACAAAACCTTTTAATTCCTTTGCACACATTCCATATTGAAAACAATTCTCAAATTGTCTCTACATGCAAATATAGGAACTCAACAACAGATACATATATGTGTTCTTGCCAGAATGATATCTAAACCCACAAAATACAAAATGAATACACTAATGGCTAGATTGAGTACAAAACCAGTGGTTCGACACTTGCGTCAACAGACATTATTTCTTCAGTAACCGCCGCGTCAAATAGTGCACCGGATACCACACCGAAAGGAATCCGACAGTAATCACCGTAATAAATATCAGTACTACATCCGTTACATGCACACTAACAGGATAAGCATCCACAATAAAGCTGCCATGACCACCACCTAAGGAAATAATGCCGAAACGCTGCTGGATATAGCAAAGCAACAGACCAAGAACAATACCGGAAAGTGCACCGAACAGGAAATAAGCCGACCTTCAAACAAAAATATACGGGCTATCAAGCGGTCATCAGCTCCAAGATTACGCAGAGTCTCCACGTCTTCGCGTTTATCTAGGATCAACATGGAAAAGAGAACCAATCACATTGAAACAGGCTATCGCAAGAATAAATGTGAGAAAAAGATAAGATATGAATTTCTCTATCTCCATAATACGGAACACATCAGCCTGCTGCTCATAACGGTCTAGTACTACAAATTCATCACCTAGGATACGAGCAATCTTTCTCTGCACAGCCGTAACATCCGTCCCCGGCTTCAACTTCAATTCAACAGCCGACACCTCCGTGTCATAATTAAAAAGATTACGAGCAAAGCTAAGAGAAGTAAGAATGTAGCGTGCATCATACTTCTGCTGATTGACAACAAACACTACACCGGGAGAAAAAAGGTAATCACGATTGAAAGAAGCGGAAGGATTAGCCATATTCACGCGCACATTCCGTTTGGGAGCATACACCTGAAGGGGATCAACAAACTGAAGTCCTGTTCCCAACTCAGATATCAATTCCACACCCAATACGCCATAATCTACGATAGAGTCATGCAGGATAAAACTCACCTGCACCGTACAGCAAACTATCAATAGACGTAAGCTCCTCGAAGTTATCTTCCACCCCTTTAATAATAGCCATAGCCTGACGGTCCTTATATTGCACCATGGCATTCTCCTCCAGCGTCTCTGTCCAGACACCAATTTCCGGCAAAGCGCACTTCCTGAAATGCTGCCCCCTGCGGTTCAAAGACTTTTCCTTCACGAATCGTAATTTTCAATTCCGGATCAAAGGCTGTAAAGAATCCTGCTACCATATCCTGAAAACCATTGAATACGGAAAGTGTACAGACCAGCGCCAACGTAGCAAGTGCCACCCCGCATACTGATATGCCGGAAATAATATTGATAGCATTATGCTTCTTTTTCGAGAAAAGATAACGCCGAGCTATGTAGAAGGGAAAATTCACTTCAACAATTCATCTATTTTTTCAAGATAATCCAGTGAATCATCCACAAAGAACTTCAGTTCCGGAATGATGCGAAGCTGATGACGCACACGGGTTCCCAACTCATAACGGATAGACTTCATATTATCATTGACATTCTTTATTATCTCTTCCGCCTTTTCCGAAGGGAAGATACTCAGATAAGCACGTGCGACACTCAAGTCCGGCTGATACGCACAGCACTGACAGAGATCAGTACTCCCCGGCATGGATTTAGTTTGCAACAGGAAAATGTCACTCAATTCCTTCTGAAGCAAACGGGCTATTTTATTCTGACGAGTTGTTTCCATAAATCAATTATCTATATTTAAAGGCAAAGTTACGCAAATATCTCGTTAGACTCATGATTTATACTTTTTTAGCACCAAAACGTAGCTTTTCATTAATTAAAACTACATTTGCAACAACATCACAAAATAGCTTACTTTATGAAAGTACACGTTTGATACTACTATTTTTCTCATCCATTGCCTATGCAGAAGAGGATATCCGCTGGAAAGATGCAGATGAAAAAATGCAGGAACAGCAGTATGAAGAAGCTGCAAAATTGTATAAAGAATTAAGTCATAAATCAGATACCGTTTGATGAGGAGATCAATTCCGTGGAGTAAAGGATATGCGGAAAATCTACTCAATCGATGAGCTGGAACTTGCCAACAGCCAGCAACAGAACCGTTTGCTCTCATTAGCTCTCATCATCCTTCCGTTTTTTATTGCCATTGCCATAGGCTGCGTTGTATATTTAAGAAAACAACGTAGAAAGCTAATACAATCGCAACTGAAGCTTTCAGCAGGCACAAGAGGAAGTAGAGAAATCCACGCGAAATAAAAAGCCTGTTCATTTCGAACATGAGTCATGAAATCCGCACCCCTTAAATGCCTTGTCCGGTTTCTCTGAAGTACTGACCACCCCCGGTATTGATGAAGATACCCGGAAACAATGTTATGAAATCATTCAGTTAAATTCCCGCCTACTGATCAATCTGCTCAACGATGTAGTGGATATTTCCTGCCTAGACGTAAAGAACATGAAGTTCGACCTAAAAGGTATGCGACGCTGTCCCTCTTTGCGAAGGAATCATTCAAACCGTAGAAGGGATTAAGCAAACACAAGCTGCATTATCTTTCGAAACAACACTGCCTTCTTTGGAAATAGAAACAGACATATTCCGCCTGCCCCAGGTACTGATCAACATTTTAGTCAACGCCACCAAATTCACCAAAGAAGGCAGTATTATCCTGCGGTTAGAGCAAAATGAAGAGGGTATGGCGCAATTCTCAGTTACAGACACCGGTTGTGGCATTCCATTGGAAAAACAGCCTACAATATTCAACCGCTTCGAACGGGTAGACGAGAAATCCCAGGAACAGGTATCGGTTTATCTATCTGCCAGTTTATTATTGACCAACTTGGTGGAAATATCTGGATAGACCCGGAATATACGAACGGTTCACGTTTCCATCTTCACTCACCCATTAAAACAAGCAGGCAAAGCATGAAAAAATAATTCTCTTTATTCTGCTTCTAGCAGACATACCCTTCCTGACAGAAACACATGCATCTACGAAGCAGCAAGCGCGACAGCATATTCCAGACAGCCGCTACCATACCCAATGATTCCATCCGCTGCATATTTCTGAGAAATGCATTCCAGCAATACATTGGTCAGGAATCGGCTACTGAATATCTGGATTCTGCAATTGTGCTTGCCCGCCGGAAGCAAATACACGGAGAAGAGTTATGGGCAATTTTTGACTATTGCCGCCAATATGAATATCTTGCAGATATTTTCAATCAGCAAAAAGGCTTTTAATACTGAAAGAGGCCAGCTACCAGTATAAGGATTATGCATTTTACTATACCATGGCTTTCCGTACTTCAGGCACGATGTGCGCTGGGAGATACCGAATATGCCATTATGCAAGCCCAAGAGATGAGAGATGAGTCCACCCGCCTCAATTATAAAAAAGGCAACTTCATCGCGGCTCTTGCATTGGCACAAGCCTCATGATTTTGCCGGACGGTATGACGAGGCCATCGAAATATACAAACAGGCTTTGGAGAATAATCCTACGGCCAATGAAAATGGACTATTAATAATACACGGAAATCTGGCTAAACTTTATAAAAAACAGGAAAAAATATCCGCAAGCCCTCAGTGAATATCAGAAGCAACTGGATGTTCTCACAAAAGTGTCCAAAGGACTTCCCCTATCAGACACATTCAAAACAATATTTCTGGAAATAGAAACATCGTTTTGCAAAATCTATATGATTACTAAAGACCAGGAAAAACTAATCCAGCACCTGAAAAAGGCAGAAGAATATTATAGTGATAATGTGTATCTCGGTGCCTATATAAACTACCATAGCCTATGGGGATTTTATTATAAGCTCACTAAAGAGTGGGACAAATGCTTCCGGGAGCTTGACCTGGCATTGGCCGCCTGTAGGGGAACGGATCCTTTCAACGAAACGACTTACTCAAATCAAAAGCAGACGCCTTGCTGGAAACCGGACGTTATAAAGATGCTGCCAACCTGTATAAAATGGTAGCCATAAAAGGATTCTCTCAATCAGGACATGCTACAACGGCACAAAAGAAGCCCATCAAGCCTACTATAAAATCCGAAGAGCTTTACTTGAAAAAGAAGAACTGACCAAACGATATCGTTATATACAGGTAGGTGCAGGTACAATTATATTACTAATATTAGTTTTTGTCATTATACGTGCCTCATCATTCGCTGTCAGTTACGGCATGCAGAGAAGGAAACCCGAAAAGCCTTCGAAAGAATGGAAGCCGCTGACAAGATGAAAGAATGCTTCCTCCATAACATCACCTATGAGATACGTATACCTTGAACACTGTAGTCGGTTTTCTGAATTACTATCTTCAGAAAAATGACTTAACGGATGAAGAAATAGAAGAGTATTCAATTGCTGTAAAAAGCAACTCAACGAAACTACTAAAACTCATAAACAATATCCTCGACTTATCACGCCTTGAAGCAGGAATGATGCGCTTCACCGTTCAAGAATGCGATGCCGTTCAACTATGTCGGGAAACCAGAATGATTGTGGATATGGAGACTCCCGGCATTGTGAAATCAACCTTCAATACAGAATTGGAAATGTTGCAGATAAAGGCTGACAGTAAATGGTTCCTGAAATTACTTACTTCACTCTTATCAGTCCCTCAAGAATATAAGGGAGAGAAACGCGAAGTGGAATATACTTTAAGCCAGGAAGACAAATACCTGAAAATAATCATCCTGCGAAGTCCCCTTTATCAGTGTTGGGAGGACGAACAGGAACAACATATCCTGCATAATATCAACCGCCTCTATGTGGAAACGTTCAAGGGGAGTTATCAAATAGAAGAAAAGGGAAAGGAAAAGATTGTCTCTATCACATATCCGATATCCTGAATTACTTTTATGGATAATTGTTAATCCGTCCCGCAGGGGAAGGATTACTTTTTCTACGCGTATCATGTGCTACATGTTCATTGGAAAGCCTTGATGCCAATGGTTTGCAAGTCATTATTGCGGGGTGTTCTTCCAGCACATGGTTATCCCACAGGGTATTATCGGCGATAATATAACCTCCGTCAGAAAGATTGGAAAGCACCATCTCGTAATAATCAACGTATTTCCGCTTATCTCCATCGATAAAAGCCAAATCGAACGTTATGCCCAACTGCGGCACTAATTGCAACGCATCACCAATGTAGAGTTTTATTTTATTCGCATACTCAGAACCTTCCAACCACGGACGGGTAAAGTCTTCCTGCTCATCATTGATCTCAAACGTGTACAACATGCCGTCTTCGGTAAGCCTTCGGCAAGACAAAGAGCAGAATAACCGCTATATGTCCCATCTCCAGAATACGATGGGGTCAAACATTTAACAATATCTTTTAGCATCCACCCTGTAAAATGGCCCGATGCCATACGCGCGCGATAAAGCAATTTAAGGTGTGTGTCCCGATAGGGCCTTCATAATCCTTCATCGTCAATATGCTGCAAGATATATTCGTCTATGGTCATAGAAATGAAGAATGAAGAATGAAGAATCAGGCTATACTGCACAAAAATTCTTCATTCTTCATTTTTAATTTATTATTTATTAAAGGTATCTGTTTTATTGGGTAATACACTTTCTTCCGCATACTTCAGAGCATCTCCCACTACATTAATTTCGAGGAAAGAAGCTATGTGTTCCGGCTTTACCGCTACTCAGATAACCCACCATATCAGATTCTGATAAACGGCCTTCTTTCAGCAGACGACGCAGAGCTGCGAAATAGTATTCCTGGCCGTTAGCAAGTTCCGGCATGTAAATAGCTTCCACACCGTAAGAAAAAGTGCCAGATGGCGCATTGTCTTTTTCCTTATAACAGATGGCCAGCACCGGATATTTACCACGGAATGCAGCAAGGTTGCGGGCAGTACGTCCACTGTAACTATCAGTGATGATCGGCATGCACTGAACGAAGCA
>VOFH01003059.1_pt1 | contig 25802 bp, 36 predicted proteins | sample 5384091 | NCBI WGS metagenome assembly VOFH01 (sample SAMN12384727, study PRJNA508395) | human gut metagenome | isolation source: healthy gut G | host: Homo sapiens
AATGATGGTGATATTGAGGTAATATCAAGAAACATATTGGTATGCCAGCACTCGGCTACTGCGTGGCTGGCCCTGCCAGTTCTCGCTGGAGAGCTGGCCCGTGGAAATGCCTGGTTGTCAATGGCCGCCTGCTGGACAGCACGCGGTTCGCTGCTGGTCTTTGTCATTTCCAGGCTGAGCACGCCACCGCAATATTTCCTGCTTTTTGGCCACATTGGTGGCGATGTCAGGGCAAACGTTTCCCCATGCCGGGCGCGCGGCCAGAATGATGAGGTCCGACCGGCCAAGGCCCGTGAGCATGGTGTCGAGATAATTGAAATCGTGGTATTTTTCGCGGTTTGGGCCTCGATATTCCTGCAAATGAGCAAAGTATCGATGATAATGGAGATGGAGAAGCGCAGAGGAATCGCTCCCTGCGCGATCTGGTAAATTTTGCTCGGCGCTCTCCAGCAGAAGTTCCGGGTCCGTCTCCTCCGCCGTCTAAAATGTCTTGGCTGCGCCGATACTGGCGCACGCGGTATTTTTCGGCAATGATGTTCACATAGTGCCGCCGATATGCGGAAAGCGAGGGCACCGTTTCTGCAAGCTGCGTCAGTACACCTTCGCCTCTTCCTCGGTGGCAAGGCGCCTGCATCCTGCACGGCGGCTTTCAGCAGCGTCACAATCCACCGGCGCGCCCGCCGTAACAGGCGCGATTTCGGAAAATATTTCGCCGTTCTGGCGCGCATAAAACATTTCGGGGCGCAGGGATCACCATTTTAGGATATTTTCCACATCCAGAATGGCGGCGCCCCAGCACGGCCTGCTCTGTCCTCCATACTATAGGGCAGGTTTACCCCAGCGCTCTAGGAAAGATTCATGCCCGCGGCCATACCTGGTCTCTTTCGCCGCGCGTTGCGCGTCATTCTTCCACTTTCACCTTCAGCTTTGCCACCACCTGCGGGCCGCACCTTCCACCTCATAGGTGCCAGCGCTTGATGTCGGCATCCAGCACAACCTGCGCTTATCCACCGGCTCCACAAGCTTCTCTCGAGAGAGGCTCCTGCAATATCCTGGCAGTAATGGAGCCAAACAGGCGGCCGCCCTGGCCTGCCTTTGCCCTTCAGGGCCACTGTTTTTCCCTGTATCTTTTAGCGCCTGCGCGGCGGCCAGTTCTTCTGGTGGCGTGGTGCTGCTTTGCGGCAGCCTTTGTCTTCACTTCGTTCACGGCACTGGCACTGGCCTCCACCGCCAGCCCAAGTGGGAACAGGAAGTTGCGGGCATAGCCGTCGGACACTTCTATATACGCCGTCCTTTTTTCCAATGGATTTCACATCCTGTTTGAGCACGATTCATGGTGTCACACTCCCTCTGCGGCGCAGGCATTTCTGTCTGCAGCAAGCGCGCAGCCGCGCAGCGGCCGCCTGTTCATCATAGCACAGCGCGCTGCTGGCAACCGCCGCACGCGTTCTGCACCCGCACGGCCAAGCCGGGCGGGATCTTTTTACGCTCCTTTTTTGCGCCGCGGGCCTCGGCGCCCTGATTTTCGCGGTATATGAATAATATCCATCAGCCTCTGCTTTGTCTCCTCAGCGTGGCCTCCCGCAGCTGGGCCCCCGCCATGGTAAGGTGGCCACCTCCGCCCAGCTGCTCCATAATGACCTGCATCGTTCACGTCTCCATGCTTCGGGCAGAGACATTGATGCGCCGCTGCCGGTGTCCACAGCCACAAAGCTGGCCTCTACGCCGCTGATGCTCAAAAGGTCGTTAGCGGCCTGCGGCACCACCACCATCATATCAGCAGGCACATCGTCTGAAACAGAAATGGCGCGCCTTCACCTGGGCAGCCGCCACCAGCTCGCCTTGTAGCTTTCCAGCGTGTCGCAGAAAAGTTTTTTTTCACCCTGCGTCTGTGCGCCCATGCGGCTGGGTGTGGCCGCAGCCTCAAAGGTGCGCACGCCTGTGTGCAGCGCAAAGTTGCGCGGTGTCCAGCGTGATGCCTGCCAGAAGGGCCCTGTGCCTCCAGCGGCGTCATTTATCCTCTTTTTTCACCGCCGGCATACTGCACCAGTTCCGTCACCAACTCGGATGCGCTGGACGCATAAGGCTCGTGATAGAAGATAACGCTGTTGTCGATATAGCCCCGCCTTGCGGTGATGGTCTATCACCACCACGTTTGCGGCCATTTCGTACAGCTGGTTAGATTCCAGCATCTGCGGCATGTGTACGTCCACAATGATGAGAAGCGTATCCTTTGTGATGGCATTTCCGCCTGTTCCGGGCTGATGAAGTCGTCCCCTGAAACCCGCCTTCAAATTCCCGAATCAGGTTTGCTGGCAAAGCTCTGGCGGCGGTTTACCACCACGCTGGCCGAAGACTTTTGCACATTTTGCAAAAAAGCGCAGCATGCCACAGCGGCACCCACACAGTCAAGGTCTGAGCGCTTTGTGCCCCATGATGAATACTTCTTCACACTGTTCAATCAAATCCTTCAGGGCGCTGGCGATGATGCGGCTTTTTCACCTTCGAACGCTTCTCTACGCTGCGCGAAACGCCGCCATAAAAGGCAAAGCCGTCCTCCGTCTTTACTGCGGCTTGGTCACCGCCATGGCCTGTTGCCATATCCAGCGCCTGTGCCGCCATATCCATGCCCTCGCGCGGCATCTCGCCGCGGCCCACACCGATGGAAAGCGTCACTGCCCTGCTTTCGTCCAATGGCGCACTGTATCCAGAATGGAAAAGCGCGGCGATGATCTGGCTGAGATAGCGTTCTTCCACCACCGCCACATAACGCGAGGCAGAAGTGCGGCGCAGAAAAGCCTGTGGCCTGGCCCACGAACTGCTCCAGGGCATAATCCACCTCGCCCGCAATGCGCGCACGGTCGGAGTCTTTCATTTCCTTGAGCACCCTCGTCGTATGTATCCACGGCGATGAGCAGCACCGCCGGGCGCGCGGCCAGGTATTCGTCTGCGCGGTTTTTCAGCACCGTGTCGTCCACAAGGTATGCGACAAACAGCGCCTCGTCCGCTTCCGAGGCACGGCTGCCGTACACCGTCCACCGACGCCCCGCCGAAGCGCAGGGGGGCTGGCCCTCTTTGGCGGCGGCCTTTTTTTTCGTCCAGCCGGGCATCACCCGGCCCGCAGGCACAAGGCACGCGTCGCCGCCGCCCAGCACGTCCTGCGAGAAGGCGTCGTTATACCACACGATGCTTCCGCCGGACACCACTACCACAGGCATCGCCAGGCTTGCAAAGGTGGACTGCGCCTTTTCGCCGCTGCCGTGCAGAAGCTTTGCCATGCGCTTGCGCAGGGCTTCACGTTCCAGAACAGCAAAAGCCCCATCACCGCCAGCACAGGCACCACCACAACAAGCAGCATGGGTTTCACCGCCGCCAGCATGCCCGCCAGGACAGCGCACGCGGCGCCGAGCGTCAGAATGGTAAGGTCTACGGTCCAGATGCGTTTCTTCAATGTGCTTCCCTCCCCGGCGCCGCGCACAGGCGGCAGGCCGTCACACTTCAGAATGATGGGCAAGATCATAGGGCTGCGCTTTGTGCGCCGGTACAAATACGAGGACACCGTCTCGCGTATGCGCGTTTTCACGCTGGAAAAATCGCGCGCATGTCGCCCGGGGTATCTTCTCCAGCGCCACGCACCGTATCGCGCGCGCCGTCTATCAGTTCCTCCGATTCACGCATATACAAAGCCGCGCGTTACAAGTTCCGCCCGGATACAACGCGCCCGGAATGGGCTCTATCGCGGCCACCATTCAATGACAAGGCCGTCCTCCGAGGTGGCGGCGGTCCCGCATCACCACGTTGCCCACATCCCACGCCAAGGCCATCCACCAGCACGGCACCCGCCTGCAGGCTCGCCTTCGCGAATGCCGTCCTTCGAGGATGATACAGTTGCCGTTTTCACCAATATACACGTTTTGTTCAGGCACGCCCACGGCAACAGCCGTCTGCGCATGCTTTTCAGGTGCTTGTATTCGCCGTGCCGGAATGAAAAACTGGGGCTTTGCCAGTGTGAGCACCAGCTTCTGCTCTTCCTGACAGGCGTGGCCCCGACACATGCACATCATACATGGACTCATAAATCACTTCGCCCCCAGGCGCAGAAGGCCGTTATTACCTTGGTCACCATTTTCTCGTTGCCCGGAATGGGGTTGGCGGAGATGATGATGAAATCGCCCTCGCCCACGCGCATTGCGGTGGCTGGCAGGACATGCGCGAAAGGGCGCTTAGCGGCTCGCCCTGGCTGCCCGTCGTCCAAGAACAATTTTTTCGGGCGGATACTGGTTGATCTCTTCAATATCGAGCAGAACCCTTCGCGCATGCAGATAATAGCTCCACGCCATCTGGGTGTTGTTCACCATGCTGCCCGCTGACGGCCACCTTGCGCCCGGCCGCCCGGCAAGGTCGATAATCTGCTGAATGCGGTAGACATTGGACGCGAACGTTGCAATAATGATGCGCGCTTTTTCTGCGCCCGCTGGAACAGCGTGGCAAGCTTTGCCCCCTTCAGCTCCGTGCTGGTGAAGCCCGGCCGTTCAGAGTTGGTGGAATCGGAAAGCAGCGCCAGCACGCCTTTTTTTTTCCGTACTCCCCAATGGTGACAAGGTCTGTAGGGCCGCCGGAGATTGCGTATATCCACCTTGAAGTCGCCCGTTTGCAAAATGATGCCTGCCGGGCACTCAATGGCAAAAGCCTACCGCGTTCCGGAATGGAATGGTTCACATGGATAGGCTCCACCGTAAAGCAGCCAAAGGCGGAACTTGCGCTCGGGGTTATTTGTCAACAAGCTTTGTCGATCGCAGAAGACCGTGCCAACTTATTTTTGATAAGGCCAATGGTGAGCCGCGGTGGCATACACGGGCAGCGACACCTTTTTCAGAAGGTACGGCAGCGCGCCAATATGGTTCCTCATGGCCGTGCGTGATAAGCACGCCCTTGATGCGCTCTTTATTTTCCACCACATAGCTGAAACGGTATCCAAGGTCGATGCCGTACATATCGCTGTCCGGGAACACAATGCCGCAATCCACCAGAAGCATGTCCCCCTGGCATTCATACAGCGTGATGTTCTTGCCCACTTCCCCAAGGCCGCCCAAAGGAATGATTTTCACCGGCACAGCACCTTCGCCGCCGGGCACCTGCCTCGCGCCGCGGGGCATAGCCGCGCGGCATGCGCCTGCCCGCGGCAGACTGCACCGCAAAGGCCGCAGACGCATCTGCACTTTACATCCAGGGCATTGCCTGTCTTTTTGAGGTCTTGCCTGCTTTCCGCACGGCGCTGCCGTGCGGCGGGCTGGCCCTGCTGGTTCTTGGCGCGGGCGGCGCTGGAGGCTGCTTGCGCGGGGGTATGCGCCCTGTACCTGCGGGTGCGTTTTTCAGTTTTTTCACTATTTTTCCTCCATATTCCGCACCCTGCGCGCTGGGCGCACCGCCTTTTGTGCCCTGCGGGCAACACAGCGGCGCCCTGAAAACGTGTTCACAAAATAAACACGCTCTGGCCCCGCATGGCTTCCCTGGGCCGTGTGTCCGGCTGGGCCCGCCATGCGGCCGGGTGCTGTAAATTGATGTACTGCCTTGTATCTTGTCCCTGAAATTTTTCTCGTTCCCTGCGGGAAGGCGGCGCTTTGGCCGAACGCCCGGAAGCCCTTCCCTTCCGCCTCTTACAGCAGAGAATAAAAAAACGCCCCGGCGGGCATGCGTGCAGGAACACCAGCCGGTTTCGCCCGCCACAGGGCTTTTCCGAACAAACTACTTGGCACAAGCATACGCTGTTTTGGCTATGCTGTCAAGTTTTACGCCCTTGTTTTGGCAGTATTGGATAAAAAGCCTGACATTAAACAGGCCGCTTTCCCACTTGTTGCCTGTTGCCGCAGGCCCGGCCCTCTGCCTCACCTGCGCCGCACTGTCACTTTACAGCACAGCCCTGTTCCCTTATAATAGGTGAGAACACGGCGGCGCCGCGGCCTGCGCCCGGCATGCTGCCCGGCTGTGATGCTGTAATAAGGAGCATATGCATGAAACAGATTAATATTTACACCGACGGCGCATGTTCCGGCAACCCCGGCCCGGGCGGCTGGGGAGCCATTCTGAATATAAAGGCCTGAAAAAAGAGCTGGCGGGGGAAAAAAGCACCACCAACAACCGTATGGAGCTGATGGCCTCATCCGCGCGCTGGAGGCGCTGAAAGAACCGTGCGACATCACCCTGTGCAGCGATTCAAAATACGTCGTTGAGGGCTTTCAAAGGGCTGGGCGAAAGGCTGGCAGAAGCGCAGCTGGGTAAAGGCCGATGGAAAGCCCGCCCTGAACAGCGATCTGTGGGCACAGCTGCTGGCCCTGTGCGAGGGGCACACCTTTCATTACCATTGGGTGAAGGGCCATGCGGGCCACAGGAAAACGAGCGCTGCGACGCCATGGCTGTGGCCGAAGCCGCCATCAAATAGCGGCGCATCTGCAGAAAACGAGGTGTTTTATGAGCGGTGATCAGCAACGCGCCAGTTTTCCACCTTGAGCAGCAGGATGGCGTGCTCTGGCGCTGGCGCTGTCCGGCAGGGGCTTTGGTACAGGGCTGTCTATTTGTTTTCAAACGCGCATGAACCGCGCGAGGCGCGCGGCAGGCGCATCGCCCTTCCTTTCATGTGGCGGACGCGCGCGAAGCGTTTGAGCACGCCGTGGTGCAGCCCTTCTGCCGGGCATACTGCACCGGGCGCACGCCCAGCCCCTGTGTGACGTGCAACCCACTTGTAAAATTCCGCACACTGGCAGATACAGCGGCACGGCTTGGCATCCCACCTTGCCAGCGGGCATTATGCCCGTGTGGTGCAGCGCGGCGGCGCCTTCCACATTGCACGGGCCCAAAGCGCCGCGCGCGACCAAAGCTATATGCTGTACGCCCTTGGCAGGACATTCTTCGCGCCTGTGCCTTCCGCTGGGCGAATTTGAAAGAAGATATCCGCGCCATGGCCGCCGAATACGGCCTTTCCTGCGCCGAAGCGCCGGACAGCCAGGAAATATGCTTTATCCCGGACGGCGGCTATGCCGCGTTCATTGCGGCACGCGGCCTTGCAGATACGCCCGGGCATTTTATCGGCCCCGCCGGGGAAGACCTTGGCCCCCACAGGGGCACCTCTCACTACACGGTGGGCCAGCGCAGGGGCCCGGTGTCGCCTACGGCCAGCCCTTCGTGCGCCGCATCCTGCCGGGCGGCGATATCCAGCTTGCCACTGCAGGCGGCGAAACGTATGCGGGCATCACGGTGGAGCAGCCCTTTTCCGCCTGCGGAGTGCCGTTTGCAGCGGGCCAGCGGTTCACGTGCAAGGTGCGCAGCCGCGCCGCGGCAGTGCCCTGCACGGTGGTGCAGACGGGCGGGCCGGCGCTTGCCCTGCGCTTCGATACCCCCGTGCGCGCCCCGGCCCCGGCCAAGCCGCCGTGTTCTATGACGGCAGCATAAGTGCTGGGCGGCGGCATCATCGCCGATATGTTGAGCAGGGTGACACCGCCGCTGCATGCCGCATATCAAAGGCCCCGCACAGCCAAGGCCGGCCGTGTAAGGGAGCTGTTTTTTCGCCTTTACGGGCCCCGCTCAGCATGCAGGCAGGCCTCCATGGCAGCCGTCAGGCCCGCCATGGGGGCTTTTCCAGTTGCCGCATCCAGGCCCGGCAGGCAAAACTTGTCCCCTGCCGGGCGGCGATTTTGCGTGCCGCAGCAAAGACTCTTCCCTGCCGCCTGCCCGCGAACGTCTTCCATCAGAAGCCGCGCGTAGAGAGGCGAGGCGCCCGGCAGCAGGCGTTTCTTCTTTTTTGCACACGACCGTGCGCCTGGCAGACCGGTATTCTTCCTCTGTGAGCTCAGAAGTGCTTTCGGCAACACCGTGATCGGAAGTGAATGCTTTCGTATCGCCGTAAGCCTCATCACCCAATTGCATATAACGAGGAAAAAGGCGGTACAAAAAAGCTAGAAAATCCCCGTTGCATAGCCGTTGATAATGCGGACACTTCACTTTGCAGAGCCGCAGGCCCTCCTTGCCCTTGCAGTCGTCAAAAGAAATGGGCGCCAATGAGCGCTCGCGGTATGTGCGGCTTCCCCATTCATCCAAGCCGCAGCCCCGCCGGGCACAGGAGTGAATTGTCAAACCAAGTGCAACAGGGATTGAGCTGGAAGTCCCATCAATCCTGAGCAGAACGGAAGTTAAGCACCTTACGAGGCCTGGCGTTCAGCAACGCCAGGCCTCGTTTTAATGTGGCGGGGGCAACACGGGAAATGTTCCTGCCTTGGGGATAAAACTCCCGAAGCAGACCGTTCAGATTCTCGTTTGTGCCTTTCTGCCAGGCGCAACACGGGTCGGTAAAGTAGACCTCGCAATGCAACCGTTCTTCCATACGGCGCCAGTTGGCAAACTCCGTACCCCGAGCACAAGTAATGGTCTTGACCAGCTGCGCAGGGGAGGCAGACAGTGCAGCAACAATAGCGTTTTCCATTGTCTCGGCTTTTCGGCCCGGTATCTTCACACGGCAATGTAAAGCCGAGTCTTGCGCTCTGCCAAAGCGGGCAAAGCAGGCTTGCTTTTGCCCTGGCCGCTCACTGCCGTATCCGCTTCCCGGTGACCGGATTCCTGACGGTTGTATACCGACTTGTCTCTTTCGAATCGACTTCCCTTTGCTGTATTTCCCTCGTGTTTCTTTCACTCCATGGCTCTTCTCTTTGCGCCGCAGCACTTTCAGGCTGCCGTTTACCAAATATTTTTTATTGATTTTATAGACGAAAATCGTCTGATAACTTCTTGCGAGTGTTTATAGAAGTAAGGGCAAGCCCTTTATTTTCAATGGTTTGCCTATTTCTGCTTGTATCTTATCATATCTCCGTATAAGTTGGTTTTGTAAAAGTTGGACACCATTTTAGCACCACAAACAAGGCAATAAACGCAAGCACAGAGCAGTATGATCGCACCAACAAAGACCATTAGAACGACTTTGTTGTACACCATTATTTACGGATTGAGGCCCAATAAGCCTTTGCAAACGAAGGTTTTATAGGCACACAACTGATAGGGTAAAGTATTTATACCTTTTCATCAAAAAATGCCATTTAACTGCGTAACATTTCATAGCAAGCATAGGAAGAGGGTACTCTCTTCTGAAAAATGACTTGTTGGGAAATCCCAAACCCTCTTACTTTCTGGCAATTCCCTACTTACAAGCAGACCTCAAAATAAAGGTGAAAATCAGCCTTAGCAATGATAGAATAAAGTCATATAACAGAAAGAAAGGAATGAGTAATATGAAGTATACAGTATATGAAGCCCAAAGACAAGACAGGAGTGGTGACTATACTTTAACCCTCCTGAAAATAGGAGGTAACTATGCCTTTCATTGGAAAACGACATCAGAACACAATCCGCAAACACTATTATGCTTTTAGACGAGTGGCACTTCCAATTACTTGTCCCAAAGTGCACCTCAAAAGGATTTTGCATTAGTCCTCAAAGCGTACCCCCATATTGCGTGGTATATCTGCCATAAGATGCCCGAACTCGAAGCATGGGTTAATAGTCTTAATCGCATGGTTGCCGATGTACCATTACCAACAGATATGGAAGCCCTTGTAGGTGATGTCATGGAGTCAATGGAGGATTGGATTATTTATAACCACGCCAGATGATTATCATCGGCAATCTTTCGTTGGCTGGGATGAAAAAGAGTTGACTTCGCTTACTGACTATGCCGGTAAAACGGTTGTGGATATTGGCTCTGGTACAGGAAAGCAAGCTTTTGCGATTGCTCCGTTTGCACAAGCCGTTTATTGTGTTGAACCCGTTTGGAATCTACGACGATATCTAAAAACCGTGCCGTCAAAGAGAATATAAATAATATTTTTGTCATTGACGGAATTATTCAAAGGCTTCCTTTCGCCGCAGATTTTGCAGATGTGACAGTATCCGGTATGTTGTAGGCGATGATATCGCAAGTGAAACCGCCGAGATGGAACGTATTACAAGATTAGGTGGTATGACTATTCTATGTCCTGGCAATAGCGATGTTGACAACGATATTCATAAGCAATTTTTAGAATTAGATATAGTTGGTCAAGGTTCTTAGAACCGGGAAAAGATTTCGGTAGTGGATACAAACGAAAATATTGGAAAAACAATTAAGCAATAAGCTAAAGCGCCCAACCTTAATGCTTTAAAAAATCACTAAAGTAGCAGGGACAGGCGGGTCTTGTCAACGACAGCGCAGCCGTTTATTTTATCGTTGACAAGCCCGCCTGTCCCCTGCTTATATGTTAGAAGGCGAGCACTCCTTGCTTTCGCCTCTCTACGATCAGAACAAAAGTCACGCAGCAGGAGCCGATATAGACTTGTTTAAGCGACTTTCAATGCGCGGAAAACTAAGGTAAGGGAGTTATCATTTTGCTACCCCTCAAAATGCCATCCTGCTGCGGGAAAAGGCAAACGAATGAAGTTTTGCGTTTTACAGTTTGTTTTCCCAAATATCTTTATAACTTCTTTTTCTGTTTTTATATGTTCCCTGCGAAATCCGGGCACCATTTAGGTGCCAAGTACGTCAAAATTTTCGGCTATTCTTGCGGTGATAACGTGCTAAAAACATAGTATTTATGCGGGTTTCGGCGGAGCAAGCCCCGCCCCCACATGGTTTATTCCACTATTTTTTATAGATTCAACGATAGATGGTACGCCAGCCGGGTATCTGCACCGCAAGGGACGCGGGCAATTTGTTCTGGCGACCGGTCGCTTTAATCTGGCCATTTATGCAGTCAATCACTTCCTGCGAATGGAATATTCCCCTGTGACAGCAGGAGCAGCGCAGGTGCTTCCTGTGCGCTGTGCGGGTAGTAAGCCGGATGCCGTACATGCGGGCACAGTTTCGCGTATCGCCCGCGGCGCTTGCCGCCCGCATTCCTGCCAATCAGCCGGGCAACCACGGCAGCTCAGGCCATCCGCGTAATATTTCCGTATACAACTGGGTGCTCTTCTATGCTAAGCTGATGGCAGTTCATACACTTCCCTCCTGGCAGTTGGTTGTGTAGTTATCTGTTCCTGCCACCGGGGGCTGTATGAACTTTTTTCCTTAAGTGGTGCTCTTTGATAGTATAATTCAATCCTGCATGCTTATATGCCGTGCGGCCTCTCTTCGCCCGGCCTGTTCTTTTCAGCCCGGCGGGCGGCGCGTCCGGCGTTTTTTCTGTTCTGTTGCGCCACGCGGCGCCATAGGCCCGCGCGGGCCGGGCCCCGGCGTGCGCGGCCTTGGCCCTGCGGCGCAGCAACATGCGCACAGCCGCCCATATGGCACAGCCCACCGCAGCCAGCACCAGCAGCGCGGGCAGCATGGCGGCAAGCGCCCACGGCCATGCTCTGGCAATCGCCTTGGCCCAGGCCGTACCAGCCAGAGCGGGAACGCCGCGCCAAGACGCGAGGCAAAGCTTTGCGGGCTTTCTGTCACACGGCACACCTCATGCACTGTCACCTGCACAGTAGAATAGGCGATCTGGTCGTCATAGGGCGCGTTTTTTTCGCCGTATAGCTCTCTATCTGGTACTGCACGTCTGCCAGTTCGCCTGAACAGCAAGCAGCGTTTTAATATCCTGTGCCTGCGCCAGCATGGCGTTCAGGCTTTCGCGCTGTGTTTCCAGGCTTGCAGGCGCGCCTCCACATCCACATACTGCGCCGTCACATCCTGCACGCTCGCTTTTCTGCGTCACATTGCCCGCGGCATCCGCTGCCGTGAGAAAGGTATCATACTGCTCCACAGGGATGCGGAATTCAATGCGCATAGCGTGCGCCGCTGTCCGCCCCGCCCTCCAGATAGATGAGAGATACCCGCCCGCCGCATCCGCCGCCACGCGGGCCGCCAGCGTCTTGTCAAAATCCAAAAGCCTCCACGGCGAGTTCGGCGTTCATGATAAGCTTGCGGCCATCCTGCGGCAAATTGCGCCGCCAAGATGCCGCTTTTCCCTGTGCGCCGCCCGGCACCGCGTTGCCGTTTCCGGCGCGGCGCCGCCGCCTCTTTCTCACCGCCACCCGCCGCATCGGTTGAAGCACCCGCGCTGGCACCGCAGGCTGCCAGCGCCAGGCAAAGCCCCAGCACAGCGCAAAGCGCAAGGTATTGTCTCCATAGCGTTCTGTGCATTACTGTTCCCTCCCTGCTGTTTCTGTGCAATACCCGCCGCGTGGGCCTTTCTATCTGATAATACGGCATTGTGGGCTTTTGTTGCACCCGCCGCAGGCGCATGCTGCGCGCGAGTGCCAGCTTCTGCCGGGGCAGCCCCATAAAGTCCCCCCCCCGGCTAAGCCGGGCTTGTAAGCCTTGAAAGGGCATCGTACCGGCAAGCCTCTCAGGAGGCACTGAAAAAATCCGCCGCTTGCATCACTTGCCCTACGGCCCGTAAACGGGCGCCGTTTATCCAAGATTATCTTTCTGGCAACCCTAAAGCTGTTAATCTCTTCCCGCTTCGCTCGATGCTGGAAGCGAAAGCTTTTTCTCCCCCAGCTCTGGGGATTGTCATTTTGCCATATACAGGCAAGCCCCACACGGCGTGCAGCATGCAGGTGCACGCCCCGTGGGGCCGCAGGGTACGGTGCCTGACGCACGGCCTGCCGTGCGTCAGCGCGAAAGCGCCGGCTCTATTAAGTGCGTTCACAGCGTTTTTGCGCACGCTGGAAATACCATGCTCACACGAGGCTTTGGCCGTGTAACCCTCGCTTGTAAAGCACAATTTCTCCGTTCTGTGCCTTCAGCCGGAAGCGGAACTGCCCCCTGTATCGCGGTATACTTCAAACTTGGGCTGGCCGCCTCTTCACAAAGCGGGGCCACGGTCATATCCACCTTTGCGGCGGACGGCGCGTTTTTCTGCACACTGGCAATGCCTGTGCGGCATGCAGCCAGCGAGGTATATTCCGAAGTGCCAATCGTCCCCTTTGTTTCCCGCTTTCAAATGAAACAGATATCCGATGTCTGTTTTATACACTACGAATTTACCCATAGGCCTAGGCCTCTTCCCTTCACACAGTTGGGCAGGGCGAACACGCCCGCCCTTGTTGCTTTCGGTATTATAGTGCTTGTATAACTAAAAAGCAATTATTTTGTTGGTAAATTCTGATTAAAATGACAAATTCACAGAAACCTGTTTCTTTTTCTGCCCACTCATTCGCTGTCAAGCATCCGGCAGAAATGCATGAAAAAATATTTTGCGTCCCCGCCATGCAAAAGGCTTTGTCTGTTTCAGACAGTTATTTTGGTGTTTTACATTATTTACTAACTTTTTTCACAATAAAAGGGACAGAAGGTGGTTCCAATGGCCGGCAAAGCGAAACGCAGCGGCACAGGGCAGGAGGTGTGAAAGCACTGAAGCTGCACTTGGGAAGCTGTTGCCGGTGTGCCGGCGCATTGTGTTCACCGCCGTCCGCGCCGCAAAGCGGCTGTCTCCCTGCTTTGCTGCTTTTGCCTGGTTTTTGCGCCGGATGGCCCGGCGTCTTTTTGAAGGCTGGGCAAAGCCAGACATATGGCTTCCGGCCTATGTCGTTTGGGAGAGGGACGAGAAACGGCAACAGCCAAGGCAGGAGCGTGTATGAACTGCCATCATCTTAGCATAGAAGAGCGCAGTTGTATACGGAAATATTACGTGGTTGGCCTGAGCTGCCGTGAGATTGCCCGGCTGATTGGCAGGAATGCGGGCACAGCGCCGCGGGAGATACGCAGAACTGTGCCCGCATGTACGACACCCCGGCTTGCTACCCGCACACAGCGCACAGGAAGTACCTGCCGCGCCGCTCCTGCTGTCACCGGGGAATATTCCATTCGCAGGAAGTGATTAATTGCATAAATGGCAAATTAAAAGCGACCTGGTCGCCAGAACAGATTGCCCGCGTCCCTTGCGAATTGAAGATGCCCGGCTGGCGGACCCTCTATCGTTGAATCTATAAAAAATATCTGCTAAACGGCAGCCTGAAAGTGCTGCGGCGCAAAGGGAAGAGCCATGGAGCGAAAGAAACACGGAGGGAAATACAGCAAAGGGAAGTCGATTCGAAAAAGAGACAAGTCGGTATACAGCCGTCAGGAATCCGGTCAACGGGAAGCGGGTACGGCAGTGAGCGGCCAGGGCGAAAGCAAAGCCTGCTTTGCCGCTTTGGCAGAGCGCAAGACTCGGTTTTACATTGCCGTGAAGATACCGGGCCGAAAAGCCGAGGCTATGGAAAACGCTATTGTTGCTGCACGGTCTGCCTTCCCTCTCAACTGGTCAAGACCATTACCCGCGACCGGGGTACGGAGTTCGCCAACTGGCGCCGTATGGAAGAACGGTTGCATTGCGAGGTCTACTTTACCGACCCGTATTGCGCCTGGCAGAAAGGCAGCAATTGAAAATCTGAACGGTCTGCTTCGGGAGTTTTATCCCAGAGGCAGGAACCTTTCCGTGTTGCCCCGCCACATTAAAACGAAACCTGGCGTTGCTGAACGCCAGGCCTCGAACTTCCATTCGCTCAGGATTGATGGGAACGTTTTTGAACCTGCTTCCTGTTGGCCTGCGCGCTGCCTCGCCCGCGCGCCCTCACCCGCAGGCCCATATACAGAACGGCGCCTGCATATTTCATCCAACCCGCCTCCACTGGGCCGCCCGCGGCCAGCACCACCGCCACACGCGGGTTCACCGCGGCAAGGCGGCGCAGAAGGGCAAGCTGGCCCGCCGGAAGGCGGAGGTGGGCGCGGTCATACCCCTCCGTCTCATACAGGTCTGTCAGGCCCATGCAGTACACCACCGTATGGGCCCGCTTTGCCAGCTGCACAGCGCGCGCTGCCAGCGCGGCGCCGCCGCGGCCCCTGCTGTACAGAATAGCCCGGCTCATAGCGCACCCTGCGCCCCGCCGCGCGCAAAGCCTGCAAAAGGCTTTCCGGTCGGGCGGCGTTCACAAACTGCTGCCTGCGCCCTGATACTTGAAATCCGGCCCGGCCAGCGCGCCCACCACGGCTACATCCGCCCCTCGGCCAGCGGCAGCAGGCCATCATTCTTCAAAAAGCACGGCGCTTTGGGCCGCAGCCTGCACGGCGAGCGCATGGTGCGCCGCGGGCGGCGCAGGCGCGCGGCGCACTGCGGGCAGGGCATAGCGGTCTGCCGCGCGCAGCACGCGCAGCGCGGCCTCGTCCACAGCCCTTTCGCTCAGCGCGCCGCTGCGCACGGCGCGCACCACGGCCTGTCGTTGATGCCGCCGGAGGACGGCATCTCCAGGTCCAGCCCGGCGGCAACGCCCGCCGGGCGCGAGGCCACAGCGCCCCAATCGCTCACCACAAGGCCCGAAAGCCCCATTCTCCGCGCAAAATTTGCCGCAGAAGGTGCATGTGCTCGCAGGCATAGGTGCCGTTCACCTTGTTATAGCTTGCCATCACGGCGGCAGGCTTTGCACCCTTCACCACCAGCTCAAAGGCACGCAGGTAAATTTCACGCAGCGCACGCTCGTCCACGTCGGCGGAAATGCTCATGCGCTTTTCCTCTTGGTTATTCACTGCAAAATGCTTCACGCATGCGCCCCGCCCGCCGCCTGAATGCCCTCCACCATAGCTTGCCCCAGCGCGGCGGCAAGCAGAGGGTCTTCGGAAAAATATTCAAAGTTCCGCCCGCAAAGGGGCTGCGCTTCATATTCAGCCCCGGCCCCAGAAGAAGGCCCACGCCCTGGGACGCAGCTTCTTCCCCCATGGCCTGCCCCACGCGGCGCACAAGGTGTACGTCGAACGAACACGCCAGCGTACCCTCACAGGTGAAAGCAGGTGGCGGGCACGCTGGCGCCGCCGTTGCGGCGCGCGTGCAGCTTGTCCTCTTTGCGCACGCCGTGCGGCCCGTCCGCCATGAACAGGCTTTTTACGCCCTTTTTCCGGTATGGCCTTTGTGCGCCAGAAGCCGCGCCCGCTTAAAAGCGATGCCTTTTCCTGCAGTGTCAAGGCGCGAAGCTGCGCTGCGGGCGTGCCGTATTTCTCTGTGCGCCTCATGCGGGCGCCTCCTTTCCGGGTCTGTGCCCCCAGCCTGTGCGGCCATGGAAGATAAATCACAGCTACCGGCTGAGCCGATAGCTTGAGCAGTCGTCTCAAGACGCACTGCATTTTATTGCTCTTGCAATACATGCCATGCAGACCGCAAGCGTGCGCTCACCGTTCCCAGTCTTCTTTTATCGGGGCTTTCATGTCAGCGCCCCGCTTCGCCCGATGCTGGAAGCGAAAGCCTTTTTACGGATACCTCCGTCGGCTCAGCCGGCGATCTCCGAAACCGGAAACAAGCCGGCGCGCTTTTTCGCAGCCGGCCGCAGGGCGCAGGCCGCCGCTACCCCTTGACCTTCTGCCAATAGGCTTTAGCCGCCTGCTCTGTTTTATTGTCGCCGTATTCATAGTACACCGTGCCGCGCAATTCATCCGGCAGATACTGCTGGGCAACCCAGTGGTTCGCATAATCGTGCGGGTACAAATAGTTCTGGCCCTTTACAGCGGCGTCCTCACCGTCAAAATGCCTGTTTTGAAGCTGGCGCGGCACAGGCCCCACTTTGCCCGCACGGATATCCCGCGGCCCCTTTAGAATGGCGTTGTGCGCGCTGTTGTTTTGGGCGCAGTGGCCAGCAGGATGGCTGCCTCGGCAAGGGGAAGCTGCGCCTCCGGCATGCCAAGCTGCAGGGCACTGTCCACACAGGCCTTTGTCACCGCCATGGCCATGGGTAGGCAAGGCCCACGTCCTCTGCCGCTATCACCAGCAGCCGCCTGCAGGCCGAGAGCATGTCGCCCCCCTCCAAAATGCGCGCAAGGTAATGCACCGCGGCGTCCGGGTCCGACCCGCGGATGCTTTTCTGCAGGGCCGAGATGCAGTCGTAATGGCCGTCGCCGCTTTTGTCATACCGCATGGCCGCGCGGCGCAGCGCCGCAGCGTCCTGCCGCGTCACAAGGCGCCCGTCATCCTGTTCCCTCGCAGCCAGCACGGCAAATTCCAAATTGCCCAGCGCCTTGCGCATATCGCCGCCGCAGCTTTCCGCCAGCAGCTCCAACGCGCCCTCCTCGGGCGCACAGGCATACCCTCATCGGAAGGCGGCGCAGGGCGTTTTCAGCCCCTGCAGAACGTCCGCGTGCGAAAGAGGCTTGAACTGAACACCGCCGCGCGCGATAAAAAGCGCGCTTGTACACATAGAAATACGGGTTTTCTGTGGTGGAGGCTATCAGCGTGACACTGCCGTCCTCCAGGCACTCCAGCAGGCTCTGCTGCTGCTTTTTGTTCAGGTACTGTATCTCGTCCAAATACAAAAGACGCCGCTGTGCGCGCCGAAAGGTGCCCACATCCGCCAGCACGCTTTTTGATGTCTGCTGTGCCCGCGCTGGTGCCGTTCAGCTGGTGCAGCAGCATGCCGCTTTGCTTTTTGCAAGAATGCGCGCTACCGTCGTCTTGCCCACGCCCGGCGGGCCGTAAAATATCATGTTGGGTACACGCGGCCGCTTACCGCGCGGCGGAAAACGCACCCGGCGCCAGCAAATGGCGCTGGCCGCACACCTCGTCCAGCGTGCGCGGGCGCAGCCTGTCCGCCAAAGGGCTGCTCATTGGCCGCCCCTCCTTTTTTTCTTGTATATTTGCGCGGCGCGTTATGCGCCGCAGCCCGCCTCTACGGCGCCGCTGCGCCAGTCGCCCAGCTTTTTGGCCGCATAGCCGGGCGCAAAGAAGTAATCAATCGCATAGACAAGGCTTCTGTCCCAGAAGTTCCATTCGTGCACGCCGTTCCACTGCAGGCGCTTATAGTTCGCCAGAGGCAGGCGGCGCAGTGCCTCATGCAGGGAATCGTTCTGCATGGCAATGAAATAGGGCTCTTCATCCTGAAAGCCGTTTGTCAGCAAAATTTTCGGCTGGCGCGCGGGCGCTGCGCCGCCTGCCCGGCCAGATAGTGCAGGTTGCTTGCAGGCGGCAGGGCAAGGCCGTCGCCAAAGATAGGCGCAAACGTCTCGCGCACGCCGGGCACGGATGGGTCGCGCAGCATCAGGGCAAGGCATCCACCGCGCCGGAAAAACTGGCGCAGCCCGCCCAGATGTCCGGGCGGAAAGGCCCAGATACAGCGCGCCGTACCCGCCCATGGAAAGCCCCGCAATGTAATTCTGGCTGCGCGGGGGCGAAAGGCGGAAAATGGTGCGCAGCAGAAGCGGCAGCTCTTCCGTCATAAAGGAATAATACGCCCCGCCGTATACCATGTTCTGATAAAGGAATTGTCACAATCCGGAATGATGAGAACAGGCCGTTGTCCGCCACATATCGCGCGGCAGACGTCATTTGCAGCCAATCCTCCCCGCAGCTGGTGTATCCGTGCAGCAGCGTCCGTGGCGGCAGTTGCGCACAAAAATGCGCACCATCTCCTCCCGTCCTGAAGCTGCCGCTGGCTCATGCCCTTCAGCAAAAGGGCCAATCGGCTCCTCCAGCACGCGCGCAGCGTCCGGCAGCAGCACATAATTCGGCGTGATTTCTAAAATATCGCACAGCGCGATCAGCGTTTGAACGGAAAGCCCCGCCTTCCCCCGCTCGATCTGGCTGAGAAATTTTTCAGTGATATCCGCACGGGCAGACACATAATCCTGCGTATATCCTTTTGCTTTGCGCGCTGCCTGCAGCCGCGCGCCGATCAATTGCAGATCGTATTCCACAAGACCGCCTCCCGTAATAAGAGTATCGTTAATAGCTTTGTCAAATAACCATTTTAAAACGGGTTTTTCGCGTTTTTAGATTGATTATTTGAAAATGCTTTGTTATACTGGAAAACAGGGAAATCGAAAGGAGATGGGCAGCAAGTGGATTTGTATCAGTATTTCGCAAAAAGAATTAGACTGTTTTGAATCCGATCTTCGATACAGAAGCTATATCTCCTGGCCCGCCGCCTCTGTACGGCACTGTAAGGTGGCAGCGGACGACGCGCAGGCCTGAGCGAATTTTTTAACGTACGTTTTCGGCGTCCCGCTGGATTTCAGCACCGTGGACGCGGCCAAACTTTATCTTTTGAAGCACCGCTGCCTGCCCGACGACCTTTAAATAAAAACACCGCCGCCCCGGACAAATGTCCGGGGCGCTTTGCATCAGGTATGGGCGCACACTTCTGCTTCTGTGTAAAAAATGCGGAGGGACCGTCCGCGCACCGGCGCCGGCATTTCCCGCTTTGGAAAGGCCCGCTGCTTTGCCTCCGCCCGCGGGCAGCCGCCCAGTACCGGCCGCCCCAACCGCCGGCAGAGAAGTTCCCGTTCCGCAGGGCCTTCGCTTTTCCGCGTACCGTCCGGCGGCATTTTTGCCCCGGCACGCGACGTGTGCCGCTGCTTCTCCCCGTCCGCCGAATTTTCACGGCCCCATTGGAAAGACGGCCGGGCAGGTGTACCAGACCACGATATCGGACAGCGGAATTTCTTTTGCAGGCATCACGCCTGAAAGCCCGGGTACAGTTGGGAACATCACGGACGGCAGCGGATGCGGGACGGCGTCCATCGCGGAGGCATGCCGGCGCGTGCGCGCACCCATCAAGTTGACGGAATACGGCGCGCACGCCATCGGATCCTCGAAAAAGGTATGGGGCAGCTTTGCAGGGGAGCCCGGAAGCAAGACCGTGTCGCCGCGCGGGAAAGACGTCCATTCCCAATACGGTTTACAACAGCCGTCGAGCCATAGCAGCGGCTTCCCGCGGTGCGGGCACAGGCACGCCGCACTGTGCCCGGGTCTGCTCCGGCCGGTTTGCGGGTCGTGCAGCGGCGGGCTCCGCTTTTGTTTCAGGGCAGGCCGCCGCAAATCCCGGCGGGATCTCCGGAAAACCGGCGGCAAGGAATGCTCATTTTTTCCGCCGGCGGCTTTCCGGACACGCCTTCCTGGCCGCCGTTTGCATCGGCTACCAGCGTTTCTGCGCCGCCTGGGCCGCCGCCTGCTGCAAGGCAAGAATCTGCTGTGCATAGGCGTTGTCCAGATTCTGCAGCGTATCATACTTGTTTTGCAGAATTTCGGCGCTGCCGTTGGCGAGGGCCTGCTCCAATTGCATCTGGTATGCCATTTTTTGCTGCTCGGCCGCCGAAAGCTGGCTGTTGTAGCTCTGCAGCGCCGAAGATCGATTGCTGTTCAAGGTGTCAAGCAGCGCTGCAAGGCTTTCGTTGCGCCCGCGGTCAATCGTGTTTCGGTTGTTTCCGTAGGAATTGTACATGCCCGCCAGCGCACTTTCCGACATGCCCCCCGTCAGCCCCTGCGCCGCCAGCGCCTGGGGAAGGTCACGCTTGCTCATCATATAGTTGATATACGCCTGCTGCTGGGCGCTGTCGGCGTTCCGGTTCACCCCGCGCGCACCGCTGTCATAGCTGGCCTGCAGCTGTGCCAGCGCATCGTTGTAGTTCTGCTGCAGCAAATTGTTGCGGTTTGCATATGCCTCGTTCAGGTATCCCATGTTTTTTTGTCATAGGCGGCCTGCGCCGCCTGCTGTTTTTGCCGGGCCAGCTCTTCGGCCCGGCGGGCCGCCGCATCCTGTGCCGCCTGCACGGGCAAGCAGGGCGGCGTAATGATTTGCCGGAGAGTCATTTCCGCCGTTATAGTGCTTGTCCACCGCATTCACATCGGGCGCGGTGAACACCTCACATTTGCCGCTCGTCACTTCCAGAAACTTCATGTCGCTTTCCTCCGTTTCGCCGATTGCTTCACCATATGTACCCACAGCGTTGGGGTGCCCGGTGTATGCCGTTGGGTCAAGCCCCGCCCCGGCGGCTGTGGCCCGCACCTCGAAATGGCAGTGCGCAAAGGGCGGGCTTGCCAGCGACGCGTTGCCCGTGCTGCCCATCACCGCCAGCGCGTCGCCGCTTTTCACCCGCTGGCCCACGGATACCAGATTCCGCGCGTTGTGGCAGAAATACAGGCAGTTCACCGCGTCCGGCGTCTGGCCCGCGTCCAGCTCCACGCACGTACCAGCCCCATTCCACGTTTTGCTGCCCGTGGACCTGTCCACCTTGCGGGCCGTAATGACCCGCCGGAAATGCTTTTGCCCTTGTAATCGGGCATTCGGATGGTGGTGCTGTCCAGCCCCCCTCGTCGCTGCCGCCATGCCAGCCCTTGCCGTTGTTCCGGGTATAGCCCCACCGGCTGTACCCGTACCGCACCCGCACGCGGCCCTTAAAAATTGCCATACGCCATGCCTCCTTTACAGCCCCAGCGCGGCAAGCTGCTGTTCGATGTAGGTGCGCTGCTCCAGCTCGGCCACAAGGTGCATTTCTTCAACGACCTGCCCGGTGGCAATGTCTGTTTTGCTCACGCGCTTTTTGCCAATGCTCGCCACAAGGCAATAGTGCTGGTACACCGTATCAAACACGATTTTCGTGTTGTCCTCGTCCGTCGTTTTTGTCAATCGGATTTTCGCCGTCGCGGCCTCATCCATAAAAGCGGCCTCGAACTCGGCCGTTGTCATGGCATCCTCGCCCATGTGGATTTCCATACGGCTGCGGGCGTTCGGGCTGCCGCTGGGGTATACTGTTGTATCTTCCAACAGTTCATATTCATTTCCGTTTCCCGGTACCGGGCAATGCCCGCAAGGTCCGCCGTCATCGGCAGGATATGGTTTTCCCGCAGCTCCGGGAACGTGCGGCGCACGATCAAAATGCCGGCGCCCGGGTAAGACAGCGCCAGCCCGGCGGCTTTTTTGCGCACCGCCCAGCTTTTGCCGCCGCCGCGCGCCCCGCCGTATGCGATAAAGCGTGCGCGCGCCTTAAAAAATTCGATCTGCCTCGGGTTCGGCTTCCCGATGTCCCATTGCATCAGCCCATCAGCTCCCGTACTTCTTTTGACATTACGACCTGTACCGCGGCGCCGCCGTTCCCTTCAATGGGCTGCGAGGCCTTGCCGTATACGCGGTCCAGTATGGTCTTTGCCGCGTCCATCCGCTGGGGCAGCGTGGCGTTTTCGTCGTCCACGGTCCGCACCAGCATCTGTACGGCCGCGCGCGCCGCCGCCTGCAGCAGCTCCTGCGCGCTCTGTGCACAGGCGGCGTCAGCGTCCGGCGCGGGGGAGCGCCGCGCCTGCCCCCCTTCGGCCGCGTCCCGCTGCGGCGAAGCCGGAACGGGCGCGTGCGGCCCTTCCGCCTTTTGGGTTCGCCGCGCAAAATCGGGCGCGGCATTTCGCTGCGCGAGATCCCCCTGTGCGGCCGTCTGCTTCGCGGCCCCGGCTTCGCCGCCCCGCACCGCTGTTTTGCTGTTGTCGCTTTTTGCAGTTTTCGCGCTCGTATGCTCGCCTCCTCGTTTTCAACTCGGTTTTTGCTGCGCAAAAACCGGCGCAGCCGGTCGTTGCCCCCACTGGGGGCAACGTGCTCGCTCCCCCCATTTTCGCTTTGCTCAAATGTGGCCCCGCGCTCGCACCCCGGCCCTCCTCGTTTTCAACTCGGTTTTTGCTGCGCAAAAACCGGCGCAGCCGGTTACCGGCCCCACCTTTTGGGTTTGCCGCGCAAAAGCGGGCGCGGCATTTCGCTGCGCGAAACCACCCTGTGCGGTTGTCCGCTTCGCGGCCATGGCTTCGCCACCCCGCACCGCTATTTTGCCGTCCCCGTCACGGCTGCGCCGCGCCGGGTCCCCAACGGCAAAACCCCGGCGCTTGCTCCCATTCGGTCGCATTTCGCCTGCGGCGAAACCGCGCGGCCGGTCGTTGCCCCCCGGCTGGGGGCAACGTGCTCGCTACCCCATTTTCGCTCCGCTCAAATGTGGCCCCGCGCTCGCACCCCGGCCCTCCTCGTTTTCAACTCGGTTTTTGCTGCGCAAAAACCGGCGGGCGCGTCCCCCCGCTTTCGGACGGCGGGGCGTTGACAAAGTCCGAAAATATCATTTTGTGTGCGTCGTCTTGTCATCCGCCCCGCTCACCCTATCCCCATTGTACGCTCCCGCACGTCCGGTTTTCCGGAATCGGCCAAAAGAAAAAGCCGCAGCGGAAAACCGCTGCGGCTGTGAACACGCTATATATGAGCTGTAAAAAAACAAGCGTGAATCCTATTTCATTCCCTGTTGCCCTTTGTACAAAGATTTCTCCCTTTAAAGCAATCCATCTCCTGTCACAATGTAAAACCAAAATTCAGTTTTTATGGATGCGCATGCGAAAGCGCTCCGCCAATTGAGCACCGTCCGGCTTGTCACGCCATTGCGACAATAAAAATATTACGTTGTATATCATAAATGGAACCGCAATCATCGCACGGCGGGGCGCATTCTCAAATATCAGAAGATAGAGCATCGTTCCGAAAACGAAAAGGTTGGGAATAAATGTAAAATTTATTTTCTTCCGAAACAGTGCAACACCCGCGCTCAGGATATTCGCAGCATATAAAAACAGCATATAAATGGTGCTGTAAGCGCGTATCAGCTGTGTGGGCAGAAATTGCGGCTGTGTTATATAAAACGTCCAATTTGAATCGATCGGCCACAGCAGATACTCGCTGCTCTCGAACATGCTGTTGTTCCAGGCAAACAGAAGTTTATTGCGGAGCAATTCCAGAAATTCAGAAAAAGAGTACGACCGGTAATTCTCAAAGATGCGCTTCCAAATTGCAGCCGAACGTTCTTCCATTGTCGGGAACGCAGCCGCAAAAGCAGTATCTTTATAAATTTCCGTGTCGCCGCCCTTGTCATGGCTTCCAAACAAAACCCAGAGATTCCACGGCGCGCCGATTTCATCGCTTCTGGTAAAATCTATGATACCGCTGTATCGGTACCATGCTGTAAAAGCGAATAAAAAAAGGAAAAAGCCAAGGAATAATAAAGCAAGGTTTTTCCATCGATGCACATGCCTGCCCAAAAGCAGATCGAGCACGATCACAACAAACCCAATGGCCGCTGTTATCTTCATTTGCACACCAACAGAAAGCAGCAGCCCGGCAAGGAAACCGCGCCATCCCTTTGGAGCGGCGGAAAATTTGTTGCTTAAGTAACAATAAACCCCGCCTGCCGTAAAAGGCAAAACCCAAAGATCGGTATAAAAATTCGGGATACTGAAAACAAAGGGCAGGAAGGCATAGCATAAAAAGCAGTGTAAACAGCACATAGCTGTTTTTCTTAAATACAATTTTAATGCAAAGGCATACCAGAAGTATGGTCACGGCCACCGCCAAAGAGGTCATAACAATTGCCGGCAAATGTCCCGCATCCGTACTTGCGGGGAGCCCCGTTTTCCCGCCAAAGGCGTACACACCTGCATAAAGCATCAACAGGCCAATGTTGTTGGGGTACCGGCAGAAATAGTCATTGTTCGTATAAAGCCCAAGCCCGGGATAATGCATCGCGTCAATGCGCGGATTGGCTTCATTCAGCTTTCCATCACGCAATAAGTCGGCAACGGAAGCAAAAATAATGTCTGTATCTCCCGGCAGATGAATTCGCATTTCATATGCCAGATAAATGCTCACTGCAAAAGCGGAACCCAGCAATAAAACAAACAGGGCATTGAATTTCTTTGCAGAGAGCCGGTCGATTGGGTCCGCCAGCCTGCCGCCAACAATCAGGAACAGCAGCAGGCATAGCAGCGCGGTGCAGTTGACGAGGATACTGTAAGTGGATGAAACAAGAAGCCCCAGAATGCAGAGCAGAGCAAAAAATAATACTGAAAATATCATTTTCAGTTTCTTACAAATCGTATCTGTACATACAGTGTTGTTGCTTTCATACTGTGTATTTCCGGATATGTTTCCCACAGCATGGCCCTCCTTATCAAAAAGTGTAACCTTTTTGTCTAATACATACAAACATCTTTTAGTATTACGATAGCATAAAAAACGACTCTTTTCAAGATTATAGTTGTTGTTTTGGCTGCCGCATCGGGCCTTACAAAAAGGTACACTTTTTTGTAAAAAGGTATCTGTTACAACAATCGGACATTTTCGTAAATCTCTGCCCGGTAGCGGAACGTGGACAACGGCATTTTGCACATTCGGGCCGCCGCCGTACCTGTAAAGCGCACCGCTTCTCCATTGCTGGTATGCCTGATGAAAACCGTCCGGCAGCGGTTTGGGCGGCCGGCCGAACCGAATCCCCCTGGCCTTTGCCGCCGCAATTCCCTCTGCCTGCCGCTGGCGGATATTGGTGCGCTCGTTTTCCGCTACAAAGGACAGCACCTGCAGTACAATGTCGCTGAGGAAAGTACCCAGCAAATCCTTTCCCCTCCGGGTGTCCAGCAGGGGCATATCCAGCACCACAATATCAATGCCTTTTTCTTTGGTGAGGAACCGCCATTGCTCCAAAATTTCTGTGTAGTTGCGCCCCAGACGGTCGATGCTCTTGATATAGAGCAGATCGTCTTTTTTTATTTTTCGAGCAGCTTTTTATACTGCGGGCGGTCAAAATCCTTGCCCGACTGTTTGTCCTTATAAATATTTCTGTGCGGCACCCCGACTTCCCCGCATGGCGATGACCTGCCGTTCTTCGTTCTGTTCTCTGGTTGAAACCCGGATATATCCATAAATCCTGTTGTCTATATCAGCTTCCTCCCTTCATCTACTCCAATATATAAATTACGGCAGGGCGCCGCAACGAGGCCCTGCCGTGCCTGTTTTTTGTCAGCGCGGTTTCGCCTGCGGCGAAACCGCGCGTGCGGTCATCGGCCCCGCCTTTTGGGTTTGCCGCGCAAAATCAGGCGCGGCATTTCGCTGCGCGAAACCACCCTGTGCGGTTGTCCGCTTCGCGGCCATGACTTCGTCACCCCGCACCGATGTTTTAGCCTGCCCCGCTTTCGCTCTGCTCAGTCACAGCCCCACGGCCCTTCTCAACATCCGGCGCTTGTCGCCGTTCGGCTCATTTCGCTGCGCGAAACCAC
>VOFH01001688.1_pt1 | contig 25775 bp, 47 predicted proteins | sample 5384091 | NCBI WGS metagenome assembly VOFH01 (sample SAMN12384727, study PRJNA508395) | human gut metagenome | isolation source: healthy gut G | host: Homo sapiens
CAATTCTTTATTGGTGAAGGTAAAAAGTTACGTAAGTGGCAAATTCCTTTGAATTCTAACTATACTGCTGTTCCTAAGATTATGAAAGATGAAGAACTAGTTGTTGGAACTACAATGATTTGCTTGCTAATAATGGTGTGCCATTCCGCTTAAATATAGGCAATAATTCAGACTTTATTGTTAAATATGATCAAACATTGCTTGATGATATCCTAAGTCATATCGATGAATTAGATGCAGTTGATAAATTGCAATTATTGCAAGACTTTAGATTATTAGCAGAAGGTGGTCAAATGTCTTATGCAGATATTGTTCCACTTCTTCCCTAAATTTGCTGATTCTACTTCACCAATTGTTAATAATGCTTTATACAGAATTATGTCTACGTTACGTAATTTTGTAACCCCAGGTTCAGATGAAGAAAAACAATTAAAAAGCTTTATAATTTACTTTCTGAAAAACAAGTTAAGCGTTTAGGTTTGCTTCCAAAAGCTGGTGAATCTAATGATGATAACTTAACCAGACCATATGTTGTGGCAGCTTCTCTATACGCAGATAATGATGATACAATTAATGGTCTTCACGCTATTTATTCAGAAAACTCCGATAACTTAGAGGGTATTTCAGCTGATATCAGAAGTGCTGTTTTAGTTAACGAAGTTAAAAACTTTGGTAATATGACCTTGTTTGATAAGTTGCTTAAGAAGTACCAAGAAACTTCTGACGCTAGTCTCAAACAAGACTTATGTGCTGGTATTACTTCGACTAAAATGCCTGAAATTATTGACGCAATTGTTGATGATTTTGAAAATGCACAAGTTGTTAAACCACAAGACCTACGTGCTTGGTACCGCAATGTTTTAGCTAACCCATTTGGTCAAGAACAAGCTTTGGAATTGGATTAGATTAGAGTGGCCATGGCTTGAAGCAACTGTTGGTGGTGATATGGAATTTGCTACTTTCATTACTGTGACAGCAAATTTTTTTCCATACTGAAGAAAGATTGAAACAATTCAAAGACTTCTTTGAACCAAAGATCAATACTCAGGATTAACTCGTGAGATTAAGATGGATACTAAAGTAATCGAAACTAAGGTCAACTTAGTTAGAAAAGAACAAGCTGCTGTTAATGCTGCAATTGCTAAAGCAGTTGCTTAAAAATAAAGATTAAATAAATAAAAAGATGCGCTTTCAGTTTTGAAAGCGCATTTTTGATATAATTTATAAAATAGGAGTGACTTAATTTGATAAAAACAATCTTTTTGATGTTGACGGAACATTAGTTTCGCATAAAACGGATAGTGTGCCTAAAAGTACTAGAAAGGCACTTAAGCTTTTACGTGAAAATGGAATCAAACTTGTGTTAGCTACTGGGCGTGATATGAGCCAATTAAAAAAATTACCGGTTAAAAGATATAAAAGTTTGACGGTTATTTGACGATGAATGGGCAACTCTGTCTAGATGAAAATGGTAATGAACTTTTTGGTAATCCAATTGATGAAAAAAGATACTGAAAAGATGATTGAATTAATTAAAGAGGAGGCTGTCCCGATTACTACGATTGGTAAAGAAGGACCATACATTAATTTTGTGACAGATCAAGTAGTTGCTGCTCAAAAAGCTGTTTCTAGTAAAGTTGCACCAGTTGGTAAATATCACGGTGAAAAGGTCTATCAATTTATTGCATATGGAAAGCGCGATGACTTAAAGAAATTAGTCGATAATCTTCCAAATTGCAAGTTAAGTTGGTGGAATGAGTATGCAGTCGACATTATTTCAAAAGATGGTGGTAAACTAGCTGGCGTTGAGAAGTATCTTAAATTGCAGGGACAAACTTTAACAGATGCCATGGCTTTTGGCGATGGCGAGAATGATTTAGACATGCTAAAAGGCTGTTCAACTTGGTATTGCTATGGGCAATGGAGAAGAGCAGGTGAAACAGATTGCTGATTATGTGACTAGCGATATTAATGAAGATGGAATCTATAATGCCTGTAAGCACTATAAGCTGATTTAAAATGGCACTATAACAGCCGACATTTTATCGTATGGCTAACTTTAACCACTAATAATCTGCTGTGTACAAGTCTGGAACTAAAGGGGTAATTTAAATGAAAATTTCTTCAAAAATAATTGACATCCAACTTCCTTTTCCCTATACTAGAATATGTTCTGTTAAGGAACTGGTTTGGTAGCTCAGCTGGATAGAGCAACGGTCTTCTAAACCGTGGGTCGTGAGTTCGAATCTCACCCAAATCACTGATATGACGCTCCGCATGGGGCGTCTTTTTTGTGCAATTTTTCTTCTTTTGATATAGACCAATTACAAATAAAACTTCTTGACCAATTTTTAATATAGGGTTATTATTGCTCATATGACAACAAATAAAAAGATAGTCCATTTATTTCAAATGAACTATACCAAAGGAGAAAAATGTATGTGTGGAATTGTTGGTGTTGTTGGAAAACCTGCAAGAGATATTATTTTAAATGGTCTAACTAACTTAGAGTACCGTGGTTACGATTCAGCAGGTATGTATTTAAATGATCTTAATGGCAATGAATATTTAACTAAGGCAGTTGGTAGAATTTCTAACTTAAAAGAAAAGTTAACTCCAGATGAACAAGGCTTAGTTGGAATTGGTCATACTCGCTGGGCAACTCATGGTAAGCCAACAGTTGATAATGCTCACCCTCATTTTGATGAAACTAAGCGTTTTTACTTGGTTCATAATGGTGTAATTGAAAATTATGTGGAGTTAAAAGAAAAATATTTACAAGGTGTTAAGTTCCATTCAAATACTGATACTGAAGTGGTTGTTCAATTAATTGGTAAAATTGCACGTGAAAAGAATTTAGACGGTTTTTCTGCATTTAAAGAAGCTTTGAAGTTAGTGAAGGGCTCATACGCTTTTCTTTTTGGTTGATAATACTGAACCAGACCATGTTTTTATTGCAAAAATAAGTCACCAATGATGCTCGGTCTTGGAGATGGATTTAATATTATTGCTTCTGATGCAATCTCTGTTTTAGATCAAACTAAGACTTTTGTTGATTTACAAGATGGTGACGTAGGTGACATTACCAAGGATTCTTACACAATTGAAACTGTTGACGGTAAAAAGTTGAACGTAAACCTCACGTATTAGATATTGATCCAAATGCTGCTTCAAAAGGCACCTATGAATTCTATATGCTAAAAGAAATCGATGAGCAACCAAGCGTTATGCGTAAAATTTCTCAAACTTATTTTGATGAAAATGGTGACGTTAAGGTTGAGCCTCAAATCATTGATGCTCTTTCTAAAGCAGATCGAATTTACATTTATGCAGCAGGTACTAGTTACCATGCTGGATTAGTAGGAAAGACGCTTTTAGAACACTACACAGGTATTCCAATAGAGGTTGGTTTAGCTTCAGAAGCTGGCTATCATTTCCCAATGCTGAGTAAAAGCCATTCTTTATTTTTCTAACTCAATCTGGTGAAACTGCTGATTCACGCGTTGTTTTAAAAGAAGTTAATAAGCGTAATATTCCAAGTTTAACCATTACTAACGTAGAGGGTTCAACTTTATCAAGAGAAGCAGACTACACTATGCTGCTCGAAGCAGGTCCTGAAATTGCCGTTGCATCTACTAAAGCTTATACTGCTCAAATTGCTGTTCAAGCAGTGCTTGCTAAAGCTTTGGGTGAAGCACTTAATAATCAAGATGCAAAGACTGGAACTTAAAGCATGATTTAGCCATTGCAGCTGAAGGGATGCAACAGCTTGTTGACAGCAAGGAAAGTTTAAAAGAAATTGCTGACAAGTACTTAATTAAGTCACGCAATGCCTTCTATATTGGACGCGGAATTGACTATGCTGTTGCCTTAGAAGGAGCATTGAAGCTTAAGGAAGTTTCATACATTCAAACTGAAGGTTTTGCTGCAGCTGAATTAAAGCATGGAACTATTTCTCTTATAGAAAAAGGCACTCCAGTTATTGCTTTAATTAATGATCCAGCAACTGCCGATTTAACTCGTGGTAACATTCAAGAAGTTGTTTCTCGCGGAGCTAATATTATTACAATTGTTGGTAAGGACTTCGCTAGAGAGGGCGATGATGTGGTATTACCAGAAATTAACTACTATATGTCTGCGCTTTTAACTGTTGTACCGGCACAGCTGCTTGCATATTATGCTTCTAAAGATAAAGGGATTAGACGTTGATAAGCCACGTAACTTAGCTAAGAGTGTGACTGTTGAATAAAATTTAAATAAGTTAGTAAAATAGCGAATTAGTGATCTTGAAAGTGACTAATTTGCTATTTTTAATTGAATGTTTTTTCGAAAATATGAGCTTTTGATTTAAAATAAGGATAGTTAATAATCAGTGAGGATACTTATGCTATCAAAAATATCAATTTTACTTACAAATCACCAGCTTACATTAAAAGATATTTCTCAAAATCAACATTTGGCAGAACAAGATTTAAGAAAAGCACTCGACGAAAATCCTGATAATTGGTCCAGTTCGGTCTTATCAGCTTTGTCGTCATCTTTGAATATGCGACCTGGAGATTTATTAGAATTACTTGATCCGGTTTATTCTTTAAAGATTAATGATCATAGCCAAATGATTCAAGGAATCTATATTGAAGATCCTGAAATTTATGAACAAATTCGCTTTGTGGTAGAAAGTGAGCATTTAGAAGGTTGGCAACCTGATGAAGAGGATATTTTAAGATTGCTTGATGAAGCACTTAATCCATCTCCTACATTCCAAACTGAAATAAGTCAGATCTGGGGTGGGGAAGATGATTGAGGAGAGAAAAGATACAGAATGGTATCGTAGAAAATTTCTTTATCCCAATGGAACACTTAAAATAAACTCAATATTAAGGATGCAGCAGAATTAGCGCAAAAGAATACTTAGGTTCAGCTGTGCGCGCGTTAGCTTTTTGAGGAAGAATAAAAGATTACTAGCGTTGAAGACTTGAAGAAAATTCATAAAATTATGTTTGGTTGGCTTTATGATTGGGCAGGACAAATTCGAGATTATGAGCTGATTAAAGGAGATACTGAGTTTTTAGAATATACTGAATTAAGTTTGGAATTGAAGAGATAGATGAGAAAATGAGGCAATTGGCTAGTCAAAAAAGAACTTGCCAACACCGATTATGCCTTTTTGCTTGATCGCTTAAATTATCTTCATCCCTTTAGGGAAGGAAATGGTAGGAGTAGCAAGTTGTTTTTACAAGCTTTTGCTGCAAATCATGGTCAAGTTATTGATTATCCGCGGTCAAATAAAGAATTGATTATTGCTCAAAATAATGCAGATATTAACCAAATTGCTAGATTAATTAAGGTCAAGTCCAAATCCAAGAGAATTAAGTGTTAAATAAAAAGGCATCCCAATGATAGTTTTCGTCATTAGAATGCCTTTTTAATTGAACAGAAAACTAATTCTCGATAATTTATTTTCTTTAACCCAACTCCAGCAAAGATGTAATAAGTAAGCAGAAGCAAAAGATAGACACCAAGTAAAAAATCCATGTTCCAAAGAAAGTTAAAAAGGGATGATAGTGAGCATGAAACGACATGTTTAGACCGCGCCAAACTAATTGGTTCCAGAATACATTAGAAAGATACGCACGATAGGCGTAAATAGCCAGAAAATGAAAAACTTTTAAACTAGTTTGAGAATTTTTCTTTACTTGATGCAAGCAAAATGCAGCAATAAGAGCAATTACTGCTAAAGAGTATAGTGTCATGGAAGGTTTATAATATGGAGCATTATTAAAATTAATGGGGTGGCCAAAATCTTGCAATTCAATATTGGTCCAAATAAAACAAATAATAAAAATAATACTAAGTAGCCACCAAAAAATTAGTTAAAAATGCGTTGACATAATCGCGTAATTGCCAGGCTAAAACTCCATAGACGCCATAGATAAAGAAAGAGATAAAAACTCTATCCAGTAAATACCAGTCATTTTGATGGATGCCATGAAAGACATAGGTATCGTAAAACCCAAGCCAAGTGAAATAAAGGATAAATGTGACAATTGCAATTATTATTCCACGTTTAGTATTCTTCCCTACATAGCGACTAATCGCCCAAAAGAGTGGCATTAGGATGATAAATTGTAGCATCATCGTGTTATACCAAAGGTGCGGTGCCGCATTTCCGTTAATGAATTGCCAACAAAAGTTGGAAAATTATAGTATTTATTTACTTGTTGTTCCCAGGGCATTTCTAATAAATAGATTGAGGTCCACCAAATGGTCGGTACAAATAAATTAGACCAATTACTGCGAAAATATTTCCGATAAGAAAAATGTTTTTTCAAATCATAAGTTCTAATAGTTGTATATAAGATTCCAAAAATAAAAGCAGGGGCGGTATATTTTATTAGGTTATATAGAAAAGCCAAAAACATCTTGAGTATGTGTTGGTTGCTTAATATCCATAACTAAGGCCATAATTGGTTGCGCCATAACTGCAGTACATGCAAAGACCTTAAGATAGTCGCCAATATCAGCTATTCTAAATGATAAAAATTGATATTTTTTCATAAATTAGTCCTCTCATGAGTAGAGTCTAAAAAGCTAATTCTTAATATATGCATCTTTTTGAAAAAAGACAAGATGTCTATAATTAGGCACTTAACAATTATTAAAATTTGAACTAGGATATAGGTGACTGATCGAAACTTCTCCTCCTAAGAAGTGTAGAATAATAAAGAAAGCCCTATAGCACTACTGCTACAGGGCTTTTTATGTGTGGTTATTAAACTTAAAAAGGGACAGAAAAGGGACAGTTTTATTCAAAATTTTGTATAGCTTCATCGAATTCTAAGTGTTGTTTATGGGTAACGTGTAAATAAATTTTTCTTGTAATATCAGAATTGGCATGACCAATTCTATCGGTAATTAAACTTAATGGATATCCTTCCTCTGCAAGTTTGGAAACGTGAGTATGACGGAAGATATGTGAAGTGGCTTTCTTCTTCCACTTCTGTTCATTTACAAACTCTCTTAGAAATCTACTTACAGCTGATGTATTTATCGGTCCATTAGTATTACTGTATTTATTATGAAATAGGAAATCATTAGAGTTTTGTCCCTTAGAAAACTCTTTATATATCACAACTGCTTCTTTAGGCAAAACAATAGTTCGTTGGCTAGAGGATGTTTTGGTAAACTCTTGTCTTTCATTCCGATGTCCTTCAGTACTAATTAAAGTGCCTGAAATATTAACATACCATAGCTTTGTTTCTTTATCTTGAAATATATTCTTTACGAGCAACCCACATCCTTCTCCTACACGCATACCAGTAAGGTATAGCATTTTGAATAAAGCATAAAAATCAGTTCTCTTTTTTTCTAAACAATGGTTAAATAATTTGCTCAGTTCTTTATCGGTAAGATACCAGTTTTCTACTCGATCTTGCTTCTTAGCACGTTCATTTTTAAATTAATTTTTACTTTTAAAGCTGGATTCTTTTTTGCATACCCAAATTGAATTGCAAAATCAAAAGTTTTGTAAAAAACCACATGATATTTATGTGCAGTAGCATTAGATAATTCATCTTTATAAAAGAAGATTATTAATGTATGTATTAAGTTCAATAGCAGTAATAGAATCAGCCGATCTTTTCCGAAAGTCCTAGAAATTTTACTAAGGCAAGCAAAGTAAGTATCTAAAGTTTTTAGGTGCTAAGCCCTGATTAGACATATTAGTTTGTAAATCTTCAATAAGTTTATCCATCGTAATTTGTTTAATAGATTGAATATTTAACTTATCTTGGATCATCTTTTTTGACTTTCACATCAGCTAAATTTCGAGCCTTAGCAGTGTTTTTGTAATTGTGGTAGAACTTTTTTGTGCACACCAACAAAAGAGGGATCAGTATATCTAATTGAATATTTAAACTTACCATTCTTTAAAGGTTCTACTTGAGGAGTATAATATTTGACCATTTTAAAATTACCTCTATTTCTGATAAAATAGGGTATGCAAAAAGCATTTTTTCTTTCTAGGTTAAATGTTTAATATCAGCCAATCAGCAAACCCGTGAAGTGTTACCAGCGCTTTGCGGGTCTTTTTGTTTTATTTAATAATCATCGTCTGTGTTACTATCATCATCTTTTGGAACTGTAATGGTTTGTGTTGCTGATACTTTAATATTTAATGGTTTGCCATAGCTATCCACAGTATCAGAATTCCATGGTTGAAGTAGGTAAGTATCTATATCTTTATCGCCATTATCTTTATCTAATTGGAAGGACATAGCAAATTGAACAGTCTGATCAGGATCAACCTTATTCAATTTAGCATTAATCTTGTCTTTCCATGGAGTTAAATCATCTTCAAATTGAGAACGCTCTCCACCAACTTCATGGGTTGATTTAGCTAACTTTTGTTCAACTTTTAAATTATCCATAAAGAAGTCTTCAGGAGTTACACCTTTTTAGCCTTATTAGTGAATGAAGAATCAATTATAATATAGTGTATGTCACCATCGGGAGTAGCATTCTTAAGAGTAACTTTGGTTAACTTCTCAATTTTTATTGAGCCTTTTTTAGTTTTGAAAGTGTTGCCAACAAACTTATTTGAAGATCCTGTTTTAGATTTCTCTTTAGCTTCTTTATCGGCCTTATCAGTCATTTTCTCTAATTTATCAGTTTTTTAGCTTGTTCATTGTTGTGATTGGAACATGCACTTGTAGCTAATCCAATTAAAGCTAATGCTGATGCTGCAATAATATATCTTCTTTTCATAATTGCCTCCACAATTACCTTAGGTTTAACGTCACTGGTATTGTGGACGATTGACAGGTTACAGATGCGCGGTCGACACGAGCGCGCATCTAGGGCGCCCGCGGTTAGATTATTTATTGATTTCATGAATCAAAAGAAGTAAGATAATCAATGTGAATGTTAATTGATTCATGTTTGTCACCTCCGAGTGACACGGCACAGCTTGCTGTGCTAAACTCAGGAGAGTGACATAACATGAAGAGAGCGGGCGCCCTAAGAGCTTTTACTTTAAGGGATGCCTGCTTTTTTTTTATTTTATAGTATAATTGCTATGAGGTGAGCAGCATGAAAGATATTATTTATTTCACAAAAGAAGACGGTCAGAACATTATTTTGCTAACATCTAAGAGTAATGATATTTCTATGATTGGACCAGACGAAAGAGATTTTTAAGCTTTATAAGAGAATTTTAGGACATAAACCGACGAACGTTTATGCTCTAATAGATGGAAAAGAATTTAAATTCCCAAAAGCTTGGCTAACACCTGACTTCCAATGGAACTGAGCATAGTTATGGAAACACTTGTTAATTTGGAAGCAATTTCCTTAGTCCTTTTCCAAACTTTTGGATCTCTGATAGTGTCTAAAATTGATGTCCATTCAGGTTAGCCCACTACAATCAAAATCAACTAGTTGATTACTACCATATGTAGGAGTGCCTGAAATATATTTAGCATCTGCTAATTTTATAAGAACATATTTGATTTCATCTTCATTGAACTCTAAAAGCCTATCTGATTGAAGTATTTCTTCAAGTCGTAAAACTTTACCGTATTGATGTTTTTCTTCAATTGTTAGTAATATGCTTCTTACACATTCATGATCTAATTTCATAATATTCTCCATTCCGTCCAAGAGGGCGGTTTTATTTTGCAATTAAATATGCATCGATCAGGTAATAATGCTTCTTAGGGATGCAGAAAGCATTGGCAAACTGATAATAAGTAGCAAAATGCATATCAGTTTCTTGTGCATATTGTAGAAGTAATTTGATTGCTCCTAAATTTGCGTCACTTTCACCAGACTCCATACCTCTACAAGCCAAGTGGTAGTATTCAGCAGATCCATATAACACATGACAAATTTCATGCGCTGTAATGAATGGTAGTTCGTTTTTGTTATACCAGTTGGAATTGATTATAGCCATTGGAGGAACTCCCACGAATCAGAGGGAGCATCTGGTGGCAATTTCTTATCAAAGATTATTCCTATGCCATGATCCATTGCGTAATTACTTAGCCATGCCAATACATCATCCATTACTTATCATCTCGTTTTTTAGAATTTCTGGGTGTTGTAATATATTGCTCAGCCATAGCCTTGTAATAATCCTTTAATTCATCTGGCACAGTTCCACCATATGGCATGTCTAAGTCTAACCAGGTAAGGGTGTTACTATTTATATGGTTTTTCCACTATTATTAGGGATGGTTGGATCGTCTGTTCTACCTAAAAAGATAATCGGTAGTAGTGTCAAATAGATTGGCTACTTTCTCAACCTTATCAATTGATGGATTGCTCTTTTTCCAAGTAGAAATAATTCCATTTGAAAAGCCTAATTTTCGTTCTAATTCTGCTAAACTCATTTTTTTTTTAACGCTGTTAAATCTGTGATACGACTATAAAGCACCGACATTTTTTAAATTACCTCGAAAATATTTTGTAAAATTATGTTGACGCTGAAAATTATCGGTGCTATATTATAAATGTGCTTGAGATAAGCACAGAAAAAACTGTTTTTTGCACCAGTATTTAATAATAACGGGTTATTTCGTACGCCCTTATAATAGAATATTTTCGGTATTAGTGCAACAGGAATAGTTTATTTTCTTAGAAAATATTTTATTGTGAGGTGAAAGCAAATGTCATTATATACGGCTATCAAAGAGGTAGCGCATAAAAATGGAAAATCTATTTATCAAATTGAACGTGATTTGAATTTATCAAATGGATTAATCAGTAAGTGGAACAAAAACATGCCAAGAGCAGATTACTTACAAGATGTAGCTGATTACCTAGGTACAACTACACAATACTTGTTCTATCTGTCACGTAAAGATAAATAAGCGGGAAGTGAGTAGAGATGAATAAGTTAGTTAAAACTATTCAGCAATTGTCAAAAGCACAAGGCAAAACTGTAAAGGACGTCGCACGAGAAGCTGGTGTTGGTGAAAATGCAATCTATCGTTGGTCAACTAATGAACCCAAGATTTCCACATTGAGAAGAGTGGCTGATGTATTAGGCGTCGATTACAAAGTATTGTTGCCATAGGAAGGGATGAAATTATGGAAAATAAATTGAAAGTTCTAGGTACAGAACATATAGGTAAGATTACATTCACTGGAATTGAAGGTTGGTTTGGCCAAGGTAAGAAAGCAATACTGGTAAGAGACGCTGCTAGAATTCATAATCAGCCAGTTGGAGAAATCAATAGAAGAATCAATAACAATCGTAAGTGGTTTAAAGACGGTGTCGATATTATTGACCTGAAATCCGTTATGTTTTGAGCCATAACGAAATTGGATTTACCCAAAATGCTTGGAATCGTGCTAAGAATATCTACCTCTTATCAGAGCGTGGATATGCCAAACTTTAAAAATCATGGACGATGACAAGGCATGGGAAATCTATGACGAATTAGTAGATAACTACTTCAACATGAGAGTAGCAATTAAAAGCAAATAAACCAGCGATTGTTAGCCAAGAACGTTTAGCAATTATGAGAGATAATTCAGCTACAAGAAGAGCAAATATTCTTTACAAAATAGCAATGGCAACTGAATCAACTAGTTCAAAGGAAACTTTATTAGCAAAAGCAGCTGAAGTCTTAACTGGTGAAATGACCATTCCAGTTATGAAAATCAAATATTACAGTGCAGGAGAAGTTGGGAAGAAGTTAAGCATTAGTGCCCAAAAGGTAGGTCGTATTGCTAATAAATTGGGATTAAAGGCTGAACAGCCAGGACAAAACAAAGTACGGTCGCTGGGCTAATAGCAAGTCTAAATATTCAGATAAAGAAGTTCCGCAATGGCTTTATACCGATGAAGGGATAAAAGCAGTTAAGAAAGAAGTGGAGAAGTAATTATGAACTACGAAAATGTTAAAGATGCACTCAAAGAATTAGTCACTTTGAATAGCCCTAATACAACATTTGGCAAGGTCTCAACAGTCATTGATTCAGGAGTGAAGATTGATGAAAGAAAATTCAAGTTAAAAGATCTTCAAGAATCGAATTATGAGTTGTTGGCTAATGTATGTGACTTACTCGGTATGAGTGAGATTTATCTTGATGATTGAAGGTAAGCATAGATGAATATCAGGGATGCAATACTACAAGCTAAAAAAAGATGGACTATGTATTACACGTAAATCAATGCCGAATTCTTACTTTTATCCAACAAATGGAGTAGGAAGAACAATAATTTGCAGAGAAAACGGATCATTTGTAGTTCCAGGTTGGGAACCACAACTTAATGATTTAATTGCAACAGATTGGAAAATATCAACTGTAAAACCAGAGAAGATTACAGACAGTCAACTAGAGAGATGGTCGGCAGATATGATTGAAAATCTAAAAAAAAGAAGCCGATAAGGCTTCTAAGTAATCACTTTGGAAAATTTTCGTTAATGTTCAATCCACTAATATTATTGCTTCCATATTCGATTGAAATGTATCCTGATTTTTCTAGTGAATTAAGTGCTTTACCAAATGATTCAGGATCTAATTTAGAATCAAGCAATATTTCTCTAACTTCATATGTAGTAGTTGGACGTTTAGAAGAAATATGCAATTTGATTGCTTGAACTAATTTGTCAACGTTATCCATAAAATCATCTCCTTATTATCAGATGATTTCAGTTTAACAGAAAACGAGGTGAATAGAATGCCATCAACAATGCCGGGACAAGAATTAATTAAAAAGTATCTTAAAGAGAGATCAATCAGTATTGCTGATTTAGCTAAAAGCCTATGGCTTAGCTCGTCAAGATGTTACTGATTATCTTTCAGGCAGAAATACAAGCCCCTAAGAGTAATCAATTTGTTTTGAAGGTAATTAAAGATCTTAAGATCTAGGAAAAATTATGGAAAAGAAATATGTAATGCCAGTAAGGTATAAACCCTTATCTAAAGAAGAACAGAAAAAAGTTAGACAAGATTTTCGATGACATGTTTAAAGAAGATGATTGCCATGACTAAGGTTTTAACACCTAAGGAAGTACAAAAGAAATATCATTGGAAACCTACAACATGGAGAAGAAGACGTGAAGCATGTTTAATTTCACCATATAAAGACGCAATCGTTTTAGAGAGTATGAGAAAGTGTCATGTAAAAAGAAGACCGATTTGAAGAGTTTTTAGATTGGCAATCACAACACGTATATAACGAGATGTTTGGAGTAAATGATGAGTAAATGGATTAACAGCAAGATTAACGAATTCATGGGTACTGATTTCACAGTACGTGAAACAGAAATTTTAACTTTGAGTACTGCATGTACAGCATTGGTAGCAATTGTATTTACGATGTTTACCGCAGTATTCCCGAACATTTAAAGGAGAATAAATGAAACGCATAACTGAATTATTGCAAGGAATCAAGCATACCAATCCTTTGAAAGAAAGCAATGAAGCAAAACTATTATGCAGCAATGCCTACTACAAATATAGAGAGAAGTGTGCACCGTGGAAGTTAAAACAGGTAAAGAATTACTAGAAACCATCTATTATGAAGATGCTCAAAAAGCGAATTAACCTCTATAAAGGAACAGATTCATTAGTAGTGTGGTGTGACAATAATGCCTACATCATTGGATATGAGATGGGATCAGACTTCCACACTATTAGTGAGTTTCTAAATTATCGCATACGTATGATTGGTTTTGAAAAATTTACACACGAAATTGATTCAACAGAATTTGATTACATAACTGAATTACATAACGAAATTGATGAAGGGGACCCACGTGGATATCTTCATACGGTTCTGGAAGAAAGCTATCACATGGAGGACTTAAGCAATGAATGATGAATTTAATGATACCTTTAAAAGTGGCAATACGAGGTTAAAGAAGACATTAAGGCTTGGACGAACCGCTTAGTTGACGAAGCTCTTAAACAAGGCAACGGCAAGAAAGCCGAAAGATGGCTTAAAAGTAAACGCCCAGACTATCCAGACAGCTATAATGGCAAGCCTGAAGAATACTTTACCGTCATTACTAAAGGAATTTATGATGAAGCAATTTATAAAGTACGTGATATAGCAATGGAACAGGAGTTTAGCAATGCCAGCATTTAACTGGGACGAAGATAAAGGTACAAAGTATCGTTGGTTAGCATACGGAATTGCTGGTGTAGGTAAAACTACTTTAAGTAAATACTTAAAAGGTAAAACTTATCTCCTTAGTCTTGATGATAGCTTCCACAGAATCGACTTCTGGAAAGGCAAAGACGATATCTGGACTATTGACCCAGAAAATCAATTGAAGACCTAGCAGACTTTGTAAAAGCTTTTAAACCAGACAAGTACGATAACTTGATTATTGATAATATTAGCAATTTGCAAAAAAGCTATTCTTTATTGAAAAAGCTAGAGAGACCAGAACAGGTTTAGATAATAAGATGTCTGACTATAACGAATGGACCACGCTTATCACTAGATTTATTGCTAAATGCTTTAGCTGGAATATCAATATTTTAGTTACCGCATGGGAAGCACAAAATAAGGTAACTGATCCAAGCGGTCAAGAATTTATGCAATACGGACCAGATATTAGACCTAATCCTAGAGATTACATCTTAGGCAACTGTGATGTAGTAGCCCGTATGGTTCAAAAACCACAGACGGGAGAGCGTGGCTTGATTATGCAAGGAAGTATAGATACCTATGCTAAAAATCGTTTAGATGGCCGTAAAGGCTGTAAAGTGGAAGATTTTTTGAGGTGCAAGATAAATGAAAGTGATAGATATCCCTACTAGAAAAGGGAACTATGGACATGCCAATTAGAAGTTATCAGAAAAAGTTAATTGATGATTTACGATTATCTCTTAAGCACGGGCACAAAAACGTCTTAATTCAATCGCCAGCTGGCTCTGGAAAGTCTATAACAATGGCCGAATTAGCAAAAAGAATTACCAGTAATGGTGAAAGAGTACTATTTGTTGTTCATCGAAGAGAATTAGTAAAACAAATAAAAATACTTTTTTTCTTCATGGGGAGTAAATATGAATTTGTGCGAAATTTATATGGTACAAACGGCATCGAGAAGATTAGAAAAAGCTTATGACCCCTAATTATATATTGGTAGATGAAGCTCATCATAGCTTGGCAAAAAACGTATAAGAAGATTTTTAATCATTTTAAGAATGCACACGTTTTAGGATTTACAGCCACCCCAGTTAGATTATCAGGAAAAGGTTTTAAAGATATCTACGATGATTTAGTACTAGGACCAAAAATATCATGGCTTATAGAAAATCATTATTTAGCGCCATATACCTATTACTCCGTAAATCTAATAGATCAAACTAAGCTGAAAAAATCATCAACTGGAGACTATACACACAAGTCTATAGAAAATGCGGGTAAAAATATTGTATATGGAGATGTTATACAAAGTTACCATAAGTTCGCTAATAACACCAAGGCAATTATCTATTCATATAGTGTTCATTCTTGCCAACAAATTGCAAGAGAATTTAGCAAGAATAACATCCCAGCAAAAGAAGTAGACGGAAAAACCAAAAAAGAGGATAGAGATAAAGCAATGCAAGATTTTAGAGATGGAAAAATAAAAATCCTTGTAAATGCTGAACTATATGGTGAAGGAGTAGATGTCCCAGATTGTGAAACAGTAATAATGTTACGGCCTACGCAATCTTTATCTTTATTCATTCAACAATCTATGAGATGTATGAGATATCAGCCAGATAAGCAAGCAATAATAATCGACCAAGTGGCTAACTATACCCGATTTGGCTTGCCAGATATGGATAGAGTGTGGACGCTAGAAGATCGTGCTAAACACCCACAAAGAGAGGGTGGAAGTGATGGAATAGCCATTAAAACTTGTCCCAAATGTTTTGGAGTAGTCATGGCTAGTTATCATAAATGCCCACTATGCGGTTATAGTTTTGAAGCTGAATTTAGAAAATTAGCAGAAGACAAGAGAGCCGAGCTTGAAAAGATCAATCTTGATGCAAAAGAAATGCGAGAGCGTAAAAAGAAAGAACAGGAGTTATTACTTCGAGATCCTAGTACCTTTACCACTTTCAAACAATACTCAGAATACGGTAAAGCTAGAGGATATAAACCAGGCTGGGCTTACTATCATGCCAAAGCGAAAAGGATTAATTAGATGATTAAAAACAAAGTATTTCTATTAAGCGAACATACAGAGATTGATACCTTTATTAAAAATCATGAAGTAATTAAGAAACATGGCTTCGTTAAGAACTACAAACCATATTTAAAGATTTATTACAAAGAAGATAAGGAGAAATAAAAATGACATTATTCACAACAAATTATAAGAACTTAGAAAATAACGACAATAAACCAGTACCAGAAGGTGTATATGAAGTAATTATTGAAGATACACACCAGATGCAACACCAGGTGGTACAGAATACATCTCAATGAATTTGAGAATAAGAAAAGACTTAGACAAAGCATTACCTAATACAAACGGTAAGCAACATAACCGCATGGTATTTATGAATATTTGGAAAGAAAGAAAACAAACAAGTACGATCCATCAGATTTGAACTTCATTATGAAGGCTGCAGGATATCCCGAAAATACTCCAGTAGCAGATTGGGATGATTGGAGCGACAAATTAATCGGCAAAGCTGTTAAAGTAAAAGTCACTATCGATAAATCTGAATATAAGGGCAAGAGTGAAGAAAGAAATCAAGTGTGGGCTAATAGTTTTAGAAAAACAGATTACCCACTACAGAATGCCCAAGCAGAAGATCCATTTAAGGAAACTAACAATTCAGATGAAATCTCAGATGAAGATTTACCATTTTAGGAGATTATGAATGATAAAAAGTAATGCTGATACTTTGGTATCTATTGGATCGAGGTGATTAAATGCCTAAATTTAATTACGAAACAATCCCACAAGAACTGCGCAATCTAAAGCAGTGGGGATTATTTGAACTTAAGTATGTTCCAGCTCGTAAGAAGAATACTAAGATACCAATTAATCCATACGATGGCTCAGCTGGTAAGTCTAATGACCCTGAGTACATGGTCAGACTTCAATACAGCTCTTTCGTGCCCTAGATAAGATTGAGAGAGCAGATGGTTTAGCATTCTATTTTGCAAATGGTTATGTAGGGCTTGATGTGGATAATATTGGAAACGACTTACAAGACTTCTTAGTGGGAGCGCCCGAAACATTAGTTGAAACGTTTAGAAAATTAACTAAGAAGACGTACATGGAGGTTAGTCAATCAGAAAAGGAATTCATGCTGTTTTAAGGGAAAAATTCCAGGTAAGCACAGAAGAAAAGGCAATTATGAGATGTATGAAGCTGGTCGTTTCTTCGCTTTGACTGGCAATACTATCGGATCAAGCCAAATTCAATCTCTTGATAATTCAGATATGAAACATCTTTATGAATTCTTGTTTGGTAAAGAGAAGGTTATCGATATATCTAATTACCAAGATAAGCCCATTAATGATCTTTCAATTAGCGAGATTATCAATAGAATGCTCCTCATCAAGTCGTGGTCAACGAGATAAGCTCTTCATGTCTGGTGGTTGGGAAAAGTTCTATACATCTCAATCAGAGGCTGATTTAGCTTTCGCAAACGACTTAGCATTCTGGACTGGTAAGAATTTCCAAAAATGGATACTATCTTCCGTAATTCAAGTTTGATGCGTGCTAAATGGGATGAGAAAAGAGGAGCAACTACATATGGCATTGCTACGTTAAACAAAGCAATCAACGATACAGTTAATACATTTTCAACTAAAGATGATGAGGCACTAAACGTTTACGGATTTAATCAAGAGTCAAGCCAAAAAGAAACACCGCCTCGTTCTTGGGATGATATGGGTATGGCTCAGAGATTTTTGGATATGTTTCCACATAGCTTCTTATATTCGATGGTTGATAAGACTTGGTATGTCTACAATGGTTCGTATTGGAAACAAGATAATCAAGGATTGATTGAAAAGGCAGCAGACAAAGTAATCAATAATCTTAAAATGAAAAACATGTAATACCTGAGGGTGTTGACGAAGACGACTATAAGAAAGCTTGGAAGAAATTTGAAAAGCGTGAAAGATCAAGATCTAGCAAAGTAAACATGGTTAACGAGATAAAGCACTTAGTTCCTGTACTTCACAACCAATGGGATCAAGAACACATGCTATTGAACACACCATCTGGTTATATTGACTTAACTAATGGTACACTTAACAACCACAAATACAATAAAATGTTTACTCAAGAAACAGGCGTAGATTTTTCTGAAAATGTAGATTGTCCTTTATGGATTAAGTTCTTAAATCAGACTTTTCAAAACGACCAAGAACTCATCCACTTTATTCAAAAGATAATAGGTTACTCTCTGACAGGATCAAATAGCGAACAAGTAATGTTTATCCTGTACGGAAATGGACGTAATGGTAAATCGGTATTGCTAAACATCATTAAATATATTTTCGGATCTTATGCCAAAACGATGAATGCTACTACAATTATGCAGAAACGCATTGGAAGTTCACAAGGTGCAACATCTGATATTGCTAGACTTGAAGGAGCTAGGTTAGTTGTTTCAAGTGAAGCTAATGAAGGAGACCGATTAGACGAATCTTTGGTAAAACAGATGACTGGTGGAGACACATTAGTTGCTAGATATCAATATGGTAAAGAATTTGAATTTGATCCTGTATTCAAATTGTTTATGGCTACAAACCACAAACCTAAGATCTATGGAACTGATGAAGGTATTTGGAGAAGATTAGTAATCATCCCTTTCACCCACACGGTTAAAAAAGAAAATGTAGATAAGAAACTAGAAGATAAATTAAAAGCTGAATCCATGGGTATTCTTAAGTGGGCTATTGAAGGAGCGATGATGTGGCAAAGTGAAGGATTAAATCCACCTGATGCTATTCAAAGCGCTAGCAAAGAATATCGCAAAGAAATGGATGTCATAGAAGCATTCATCGATGAGTGCTGTGTTACCAATGATAGTTATAAGGTTAAGGCATCTGAATTATTTGATGCTTACAAAAACTGGGCTAATGAAACTAATAATTGGGAAGGAATGAATAATAATAAATTCGCTAGAGAAATTACTAAACGTTCTTTTAAACGAAAAAGAGCAAATAGTGGAATTTATTATCTAGGCATAGATTTAGAAACTAATCAGCAATATGGGTTTAACAAATAGTGTAGAGCTCGTGTAGGATTAAAATAATACACAGCCCTTGGGAGAGTAAGCTCTAGACTAATTGTAGTGTATGATTTAGCCCTAAAAACAATACTTTTATATATTTTTATATTTTATTTTTTTATAAATCTTTTTAAATAGAAAAATAATACACAATACACAGCCCTTGGGAGAGTAAGCGTGAAACAAATTAAAATAATACACTAACTATACACGATAATACACAGCCCTTGTGGCTGTAAGATCGAGGCATAGTTAAAAAGTGGCAATTTGTTTCACAACCCTACATTAATAATTTAGCAGTCGGCACACTAGAGTGCTAATAAATTATATATTTAAGGAATATTTTTATGAGAAAACAACCTGATTGGAGACCCATCATTCTCACGTGTGGATGTTTCCTAATTTTAATGACAATTGTTTGCTGGGTGGTGTTTTGGCTATAGATAAGATTAAATTTGTTAAAAATCATTGGGAGCATCCCGATGGAACACCAATAGATTACGAAAAAAAGAAATTCAAAAATATTACCGTAACTGGAATAGATTTTGAAATTAATTGAGGTAAAGAAATGAACCGGTTAAAAGAATTAAGAAAAGAAAAAGACTAACTCTTGATGAAATCCAAAGTGAAACAGGGATTAATCGAGGTACTTACAATAATTATGAAAGTGGTAAGACTGAACCAAAGCCTGAAACTTGGCAAGCATTAGCAGATTATTTCAATGTTTCAGTGCCTTACTTACAAGGAAAAAATTTTTAAAGAGGATCTTTCTCCTGAATTACAAATATACGTTTGACGACATTCAAGATTTGGTTACTCTTATTGTTCCTGATTATGCAGTGGAAAGAGTATTGACGGCTCTAATTAATAGCCATAAATATAATTATTCAAATGATGGGTGGGATTAAGCAATGGAAGTTATTGATAAACGTAGAAAAAGTAAAGATGAATATGACACTCTTACAGATTTACAGACGAATATCCGAAACCTCTGGCACAAAGTAAACGCAAAGCTGGTGATTGAATGATGCTTTGCTGTGCTGAGGCCTTTATAGAAGGTTATGATCCTACGATCAAATTAAGTCAAAAACAGTTGCTTAATATGGTACATCAAATTAAGCCTAATGAACCTTTACCAAAAGAAATAGATTGCTATACGGTTAAACCTTGTAACGATTATTCAAAAAAGACATTCCAATTTATATTTATTACAGATTGGAAGAGGATATGAAATGATAGCAACAAATGATAAATGTCCTTATTGCGATTTTCCAAGTGAAGATCAAATTGGAGATGTATATGTAGTAGAAATTATTGAACAATATAATTTGGATAATCCAAGTGGTGTGCGTGATTTTAATACTTATACAAAATTGTTTCGAGATATCGATAAGGCACGTGTGTATTTAAAAATAGTAAAAGAAGCTTGGTTAGAAGATGAAGATATTGGATCCTAAAGATATCTATGAATATCCAGACAAAATTGGGATTAAGCCGAATGAAATATCTAAATTTGGATTTAATTTACAGGCCAACATTCAAAGAAAGAAGCTTAACTGATGGAAGTAATAGATAAACGTATGTGTGGGAGGAAGCTAACTCATGACTAAACAACAAGAAAAAATGCCCATATTGTAAAGGTGTAAAAAAGAATTAGAGATGATCTGGTTGATTATACTTTCAGACATATCTTGCAAATTCAAATGGTGATGAATTATGGTCAATAGTGATTACTAATAACCACGAATATAAGACCATGGCTTACATTGAATACTGTCCTAAATGCGGGAGGAAACTATGAAAGAATTTAAAGTAGAGAAAGATAGTGTTGAAGAAAGTTATCGTTGGGCTTATGGCTGGCGAGTGGTAGATGGTAAGTGTTCGCCACCTGCAAAGAACTTCCCTTTACCAGACTTTGTTCAAGCAAGAATTGATTGGTTATCTGATGAAATGAAACATGGCGGCTTAACTTTTTCAAGGTGCTTTCAGAATTTTGTTGGAGATTGATGATGATGAAAAGGCCCTGAAAGAGGACTGGGAACTTGAGCTGCAAGTGACTATATGCCAGTAAGCGATAAGTATCGAGAATGGTTACAAGATCCAATTCTTCATGATATTAGACGAGTCGCAGTTATGGTGGGGTTCATTTATGCCTGAAGAAGCTGGGTTAATTAGAGGAGATTAGCTGAATGATTAAAACAAAGATTATTACTAGACCAAAATACGAAAATTATGAGTTTGAATTTGATATAGAACGTTTTTCTAATCAACTCAATAGAAAGATTATAGATATTCAGTACACATCAAGTAATTCAAACTATGAAGCAATTATTACTTACGAGATTTAATTGAGGATAAGTAGCATGTCAGATTGGATTTTGCAGCAGCATTCTTAATTCTGCTAGGGATATTGGAGAAACATTATGAAAAAAGATTAATTCAATCATTACTTTAAGACATTTTGAAAAAGATGAACCATTAATTATTTACAGCCCTGAGTCTGCTGACATTTTAAGTATGCGAATGCTTAATAAGATTGCCGAATTGAGTGCATATGTTTATGATGACGATTCTTTCTATGATTTAGACAAAGAAATGACTTATGGATCTAATTCTTACATTGTTGATCGTAAAACCAAGTACACACCGTAACCTTTATGTAAACGCCAAAGACATTATTATGATACAGGAGGCTGACATTGATTTGGACAATCATTAACACAATTGGACCTTTGACGGTCATTGTACTTTGTCTTTATAACAATTATCTACAGAAACAAAACGACAGCTCAGCAAAGCAAGCCTTACGTGAAATTGATGAATATTACAAAACAATGTCTAATGCTTTTAACGCACAAACAAAATTCAATGATTCAACAGTTGATAATATTGAACGTCATGAGGAAGCATTGAGAATAATTGTTAATTATATAAAAGGCTGGTGAAAGTAATGCCAGAAAGTGAGCATGAGATCCAGTCTAGAATTCAAATAGAATTATCTAAACACAAGTGTACTGTATTTCGGACTAATGTTGGAAAAATGAGAACACCAGATGGGCGTTTCTTTTCTACTGGATTACCTTCTGGCTTCCCCCGATCTCAGCGGATTTCGTTGGATTGATGGCAAGGCATTCTATATTGAAGTTAAGAATGCAACTGGTAAACCAAGAGAAGATCAGATACGTTTTCATCACATGCTTACATCACATGGTATTATTCACGGCATTGCTCGCAGTGTAGATGATGCTCGAATGATAGTCGAAGGAGGATTAGTCGGCTGGGGATTTGAAGATTATGATGAAAGTGAGTGATAAAATGGTAGAAGTGTGGAAAGATATTAAAGGGATATGAAGGTAAATATCGAGTTTCTAATAAAGGTAGGGTAAAAAGTTTAGAACGTTTCCGAAAGAATGGGTTTAAAGGATATATTCAAAAAGAATGTATTATGAAGTTAAAAACAAATGTTAAAGGATATAAGTATATTAATTTGTCTATAAACGGTAAACGCTCTACTTATCAAGTACATAGACTAGTTGCCATAGCGTTCATTCCTAATCCTTTTAAATATACTCAAATTAATCATAGAGATGAAAAAATCCATCCAATAATTGTTCAAATAATTTAGAATGGTGTACGTCCAAATATAATAACAATTATGGTAGGCATAAATATAGATTATCTAAAACCAAACAAGCTAATGAGTACGTCTCTATTGCTATTCACAATGGTAAAAAAGCTTCTAAACCAGTTGTACAACTGTCATTAGATGGGAAAATTATCAAATACTATTCGTCACAAAATGAAGCAGCAAAGCTTAATCATATTCGTCAAGATGGAATATCAGCTTGTTGTCATGGAAAGCATAAATTTTATAAAGGCTATAAATGGATATTTGCAGAAAGAGAGATACGACAATGGTTTTAACGACTGAATTCTATGATTATTTACATGAACTAGAAAAAAAAGACGGATCAATTAATCGTTTTGATATGGATAGCCCAGAGCTTACTAAGCTTCATGAGCTGGCTTCTGGAACGTTTGAAGATAGACGAGCTAATTGTATTAAGCTTCTTGAGCGAGGATTTGATAAGTGAAATCGCTGCTGAAACAGAGTTTGCAGCGTCAGTTATTGAAAATTTTAGACGTGAAGCAAGAATTCGATTGTACCTCACTATAACTATTTAATTGACGGCAAGTTCTATACAGACTTAAATGCACTCCGTAAGGCTTTCAAAATACCTACTACTGCTGGTGCAATTGATTATCTGTGTGATAGACGACATAAGGCGTATCATCTTAAAAGATTCCATTGGGAACAAATTCCTTTGGGTTCTCATTTTGATTGATGGGCACGGTACGGAACGTATTAAGAATTCGCCTGATATCAGGACTTACAAAGCAATTTTAGTCTACTTATATCCATACCTTTTAGCTATTATATGTATTAAAATATAGGAATGAGGTAGTAAAAATAACAGTTAAATTGAGGAGTGAAACTGTGAGTTTATTATTTGAAGAATTGGACTGCAATAAAACATGTGACAAAGTTGATGAATTTTTAACTGACGATTTAGAAAAGTTGATCCTGATGGCTGGTCGTAATTTAACTGATTTGCGATCGCCAAGCTTATCCTTAGCTCCTGGTCATAGTAATGGAGAAAATCATAATGAAGCCGCAATAATTGTGGTCTTAATGCTGAGGCAGAGGTAAGAGCAATCCATCATACCATTTACCATCTACCTGAAATGTCAAAATAATAATGCGTGATCTCTACATTTATCAAATGGAGAGTTGGCAGGTAGCTGATGCAATTAGATATGGGCATACTCAGTACAATGTATTAAGACGCAGAGCACAGTTGTTCTTTGCTGATAGTTTTGACCATTGGCAAAGATACATGGCTTGTTCACCAATCATAGATTTGCATCGATATAAAAAGACCGGAATCATACCGGCAATCTTGCGGAATAATAGCGATGGTTGAGCGGTTAGAACATAAGCTATAGTAGTATTGTGAGCTAATTCGGAATGAGTAATGCTCACACCACTCCTTTAATACAAATATGTATGGCCAGTAATGGTTCGACTCCGTTACTGGCTATAGGATATCGCTAAGCTTTTATTATTTATTTTTGTCAAGATTTAGTTTGCACTATAGTTAGACCTTATCCGAGACTGATAGTCAGTCTCATCCGCTTACGATATCTATGAAGAGTTTGCTTATGGAAACGGCAAACTCTTTTGTTTTGCACTCGTTTCTCATCTGTGGAGGTGACTATATGCCAAGAGTTAGACGTTGCAGGTATCAAGGCTGTCATGCCTTTGCCATGATGCCAAACTACTATTGCGCTAAGCACATCGCACATGAAGCAGAGTATCAAGCACAGCGTGAGAAGTATCGTCAACGTCACACGACACGTGCTACGACCTGGCACTACAATCATGTCACTCGCTATCGCAACTCTGTTAAGTCAGAGCAGAATAAGTTCTATCACTCACGTGAGTGGCAGTCGCTTCGTGCTCTCGTTCTTCAACGCGACTTCAGTTTGTGCAAATATTGTCGGATAAATCCCGGAAACATTGTCGATCACATCGTTCCTATTGAATGGGATCAAAGCGAGATGAAGAATATAGACAATCTAGTAACGTGTTGTAGGGACTGTCACGCTAAGAAGACACGCTGGGAGCAAGATTACTATGGAACTGGTCTTCACAATTCCTTAAAAGACGTACCAGCCATTACGGATACCGAATTAATTAATAAATTGATGAATGCGCGAGATGGCAAATAACTGCGATCTGAGACGATTTAAATTTTGATGGTCAATCATACTCGATTGAGTTTTAAATTGATTTTGCCCCCGCCTAGTGGCGAGAATGGAAGAGCCGCACCATAGCCGTCTTCTTGTGTGAAATGTTGATTTTTAAACTTTTTTGAAAGCGGGGTGAAACCTAATGAATGTTGACTTAACTAAACCAAAAGTCCCAACACAATCACCTAAATGGCTGGGAACTTACGGTAAATATTTATGGCCTAAATTGACTGCATATTTGAATAAAAGCAATAAGATTATTCGGGCAGACGAGTATTTAATCCAGCAATATTGTTCTGCATATGATATTTACAGACAAGCTTATGAAGACCTACAGAAACACGGTATTCAACAAAAAGTCTATAAGACTTCTCTCCCCTGTGGATGGTTCAGTGGTCAGCCGTGATTTTCAGGGTTTCAAAAGAACCCTGCTTACAATATGATGTCTGATTCTTTAGGGAGACTTAATACAATTGGTAAACAATTAGGTCTAAGTCCACAAGCGAGAAATAAGCTTATGGAACTCTCAGGACCTGAAGAAAACAAGAAATCAGTAGCTGAATCGATGAAGGAGTTCTTTAAATCGTGAAAATTGATTTAACACAAACTCATGACGTAATTGGTGCATATAAAAGCATTGATTGGTCAGATATAAAAACAAAATATCACGATCCTGCAACTTTATACGCATTTTCCGTTTTAAACTGTGAAAAAATGACCGGATACATGGAAAAGTTGCA
>VOFH01000034.1_pt1 | contig 25766 bp, 35 predicted proteins | sample 5384091 | NCBI WGS metagenome assembly VOFH01 (sample SAMN12384727, study PRJNA508395) | human gut metagenome | isolation source: healthy gut G | host: Homo sapiens
TCTGCAATTTATCGGCTAAGCTTTCAAATGCCATTTAACCTCTCCCTTTATGGTCACAGCTGTCCGATCTCCTCAGAGATCGCTTCGATCCTGTCGATCAGGCTCATATCGCCGTTTTTCTTATACGTACCGGCCAGCGTTTTGATCTCTTCTACCATCCGCTCGTCTGGTTGAATTTTTCCACCATTCTGAGCTTTTTTCTCATAACCGGCCAGGATCCGGTCGCACCGTTTGATGAGATCGTGAACTCCCTGGCGGCTGATCCCCTGTTCCTCGGCGATCTCGCTCAAAGACATATCGTTAAAGACCACGTCCTCATATACGTGCCGCTGGTCCGGAAGTTCTTCACCATTGTACTTACCTGGTCAAGCTCAGCCAGGGTTGCAGAAATATCTTCGCCCTCCAGACCGGCAAGCTTTAAGAAGCTGTCCAGATACATAACCTCCAGATCATGATCCTGGGAAATGATTCCGCAGATAAAACCAACAAAAGCCTCAGCGCTATGTACCGGGAACTCCGCAACATTGATCAGACGGATCTTGTTGCTCTGCACCATAACGATCTCCTCCTTGGATTTTATATAATTTGTATAAAAAATCGTTTGATTATGATATGATTATAGACTATTTGCTTAAAAATTGCAACGACTATTTGTCAATTTTGGAAATAATATTTGTCATGTCCTCATAAAGGTGCGCCCGGCTGTCAGCTCCCATGATCACAGAGGCGTATTCTCTCCCATCCTCTGTCCTGGTCCCCATAATAAGACAGTACCCGGCCGCCTTTGTTGTCCCGGTCTTTCCGCCAAAGACCGCCAGTCCCTCCGGCGTTTCGGCCTTTCCATTCATATAATAATTCCCTACGGTCCAGGAGGCCGTTTTCTGGCTTCCATCGCTGCCCATATAGACTGCCGTATGATCGTGGGTCCCGATGATGGTCCGGAACGTATCGTAGGACAGTGCCTCATGGAACATCAGATACAGATCGTAGGCTGTGGTATAATGGTCCGGATCCGTAAGGCCGTTGGCATTGACAAAGTGGGTCCCCGTGGCTCCCAGGCGGGCCGCCTCCTGATTCATCATGGATACGAAGCCCTCAATGGAGCCTCCCACATGGACGGCAATGGCATTGGCCGCATCGTTGCCCGAGGGGATCATCAGCCCGTAAAGCAGGTCTTCCAGGGACATCTGGTCTCCAGGGACCACACCGGCCATGGAGGAGCCGGATTCCGTTATGACGGCTTCCTCCGGTACCGTCACAAGATCCGACAGATTCCCGTATTTTAAAGCCACGATGGCCGTCATGACCTTGGTGGTGCTGGCCGGATTCATCCGTTCTGTCAGAGCCTGCTGGTAAAGGGCCGTTCCTCCATCCAGGCTTAAAACTCCGGCAGCCCTGGCCGAAAGAGCCGTCTCTCCCTCTCCAGGGCTGTCGTCTCCTTCTTTTGGCACGGCCAGTCCAGCGGCAAAGCCGGGAGCCCGGCCATCTCCATCCTCTGCCGTAAAGCGGACGGCACGGTCGTCATACGAATACGCATGCTCCAGGCCGCTCTTCTTCCCGCAGCCGGTGACCAGAATTACAAGGGCTGTGACAAGAAGAACGGCTCTGGGTCGTCTGTGCTTTCCGTCTATGATCATTTGTACATTTCCCGCCATTCCAGATCTCCGCGGTCCAGGGCCTTAATGAGCAGCTCTGCCGTAGCCAGGTTGGTAGCCAGGGGAACGTTGTGGATGTCACAGAGCCTTACGGCCTTATTGACGTCTGGCTCATGGGACTTGGGCGATAAGGGATCCCGCAAAAGATCACCAGGTCCATATCGTTGCTCTCGATCTGGGCTCCCATCTGCTGCTCTCCGCCCAGATGTCCGGGCAGGTATTTATGAACGTTTAAGTTGGTGACCTCCTCGATCAGCTTACCGGTGGTACCGGTGGCATAAAGGTTGTGCTTACATAAAATACCCTTGTAAGCAATGCAGAAATTCTGCATCAGTTTTTCTTGGAATCATGTGCGATCAATCCTACATTCATACGGTTCCCTCCTAAAATTCCAATTTTCTTTGCTGTAAACCGACATTGAGTAAAATACCTATTCCTATATAAAGACTTGCCAGGAGCTGACACCATAGCTGATGAACGGCAGCGGAAGGCCTGTGTTGGGAAATACGCCGGTGGCAACTGCAATATTGGTAAAGGACTGGAATCCCACCAGGGCAGCCATACCAGTACAAAACAGCCTCCCGGCCATGTCCCTCGCCCTGGATGCCATCCTCAGGCACTCAAAAACAAACAGGAGGAACAGCAGCAGGACGATCATACAGCCGATAAAGCCCAGCTCTTCGCCGATGACGGAAAAGATAAAGTCTGTATGCTCTTCTGACAAAAAATTTCCATTTTTAACTGAAATGGCTGTGTCGTTAAAAAGCCCTTTTCCGTAAAGACGGCCAGAGCCGATGGCCATTTTGGAATTATCCTGCTGGAGGTTCAGCTCCGCATATTTTCCGGGATTGATAAAGGCCAGGATCCGGTTTATCTGATAAGGCTCCAGAAAGGGCATCATATTGTGTTCTGCCAGCCAGACCACCAGGGCCAGGAGGGCACCGCCACAGCCAGGGCGCCCGCGATCCACTTATAGCTGATCCCAGCCATATAGATCAGGCAGAGGATAAAGAAAACGATCACGATGCTGGTGGACAGGTCCGGCTGCTTTAAGATCAGAGCCAGAGGCACCGCCGCCAGCACTGCCGCCGTCACCAGCACCGATGGCCGGTTGATCTTCTCCTGGTTCTTCTGAAGGAACCAGGAGAAGAAAAAGATCAGTCCGATCTTCACAAACTCCGAGGGCTGGAACCGGCCGATGACAGGCAGGTCGATCCACCGTCTGGAGCCGCCCCCAAAGCCGCCCAGCTGGCCCGCAACGATCACCGCCAGGAGAATTCCCACACAGCCGATATACACCAGACCGCAGCATTTCATCAGCTTCCGGTAATCCATCAGCGAGATGGCGATGGCTAACATCAAGCCTCCGAACAGGCCGATGAGCTGGCGGTTCACGTAGCTTCTGTCACCGCCTACGGCGCTGTTTATGACCACAACGCCCACAAGATTCAGGGCCAGCACATAAAACAGCAGCCGGAAATTATAGTTTCTGAAATTGTACTCTGAAAACATTTAAAGAAAAGTCCCCTTTGTGCTGAGGACACGGATGGGGATGCTGGCATAGAGGACCGGAATACGTCCGCAGGTCCCGGGCCCATCCATCTGGGTGATCTTGATCTCCAGCCCATCCGTATCGATCTCCATGTATTTTGATATGGCTTTTATCATATCGTCCTTGATCATTTCAAGGATCTCCGGCGTACATCCGGCCCGGTCCGAGATAAGTAAAAACTGGAGCCGCTTTTTTGCGATGGTCCGGAGTTCCTCTTTGTCAGGATTTCCAACAGATTTACCGTTCCCTAGGCCCGCTTTAGAAATCCCTGGAACCTGGAAAAGATCCCCCTGCTCTTCTCAAGATCCATCAGGGGTACCTCCTGACCAAGCACCCGTCTGCAGATATTGAGGTAGGCCTGTCCCGCAAAGGGGTTCATGCCTACGATCGGCTCTCCCTGGTTGGTGGAAACGACGATCTGGGCGTCGTCGGGAATGGCTCCCAGGATCGGGATCCCCAGAATGTCCGTCACATCCTCAATGGACATCATATCGCCCCTCCGCACCATATCCATGCGGATCCGGTTGACGATGAGATCGGTTTTAGTGATCTCGCTGGCCTCCAGAAGACCGATGATCCGGTCGGCATCACGGATGGCAGAAACCTCCGGCGTAGTGACCACAAAGGCCCTGTCGGCTCCCGCAATGGCATTTTTAAAGCCCTGCTCGATCCCTGCCGGACAGTCCAGAAGAATAAAATCGAATTCCTCCCTCAGATCGTCCACCAGCTTTTTCATCTGGCCCGGGGACACGGAAGACTTGTCCCTGGTCTGGGCAGAGGAAGTAAAAACAGGTTCGGATATCTTTTGTCTTTTATAAGGGCCTGCTTCATACGACAGTTGCCCTCCACCACATCTACGAGATTATAGATGATGCGGTTTTCCAGTCCCATGACCACGTCCAGGTTCCTGAGGCCGATATCGGTATCGATCAGTACGACCTTTTCCCCCAGCATGGCAAGACCAGTTCCGACATTCGCAGAGGTCGTCGTCTTGCCTACACCCCCTTTACCGGATGTAACAACAATGACTTCACTCATAAGAATATCCTCCTGTATTCAGTTGTGGCAGCAGCCGTCCAGGATCTGGAGGACAGTTACTGCTTATCTATTCTATTTTACATGATAAACAGAAAATTTTCCAGTCCTAAATGAAATTTAGTGCACTTAAAAAGCTCTTTTTATGGGTTCCGAACAAATCCGCCCATTTTTGACAAGAATCATCATGGGCCCCCAGCCCAGGAGCCGCCCCTTTTCTGCCTTCTGGAACGCAAGATCCGAGATCCTTACCTGGGAGGGCGCCATCTCCATGGCCACCACCACGGCATTCCTGTTTCCAGACAGGCCTGCCTGGGCCGTTCCCTTTAAGGTCCCAAGGATAATGATGTTTCCTTTAGCCGATACCCTGGCCCCGCAGTCCACGTCGCCGATGACGACGATGCTGGCCTCGGATTCCATGACGTCCCCGTTCCTCAGATTCCCTTTATAAAACTGGCCCGTGCTGGCGGAAAGCTCCATGAGCTTTTCATTTAACGCCTTCTCGCACCTGCGGATCCGTTCCGCATCCGCGTCGATGAGGCACAGGATCTCGATCCCGGAATTTTCTGTGATGGCGTTGACCACAGAAAATTCCTCCTCCGGCGACAGCCTCCTTCCCTCCAGGGTCAGGGTCATCTGGGCAGAGCCCCAGAACCGGGCCGTCTCCCTGAATTTCTTTTTTACCGCCTCCAAAAGCTCTGTAAAGGGAAGGGCCGGATCCAGGTACACCGTCATCCCGGCCTTATTTCCCTTTATGACCACTGGGTTCTGCATGAAAGAAGCCTCCTTTTTTACTATAAAAGTCCCGGATCCCTTGGCATCAGTCTCCGATCTCCACATTGGAAACGTTCAGAGCGCTGTTGTTTAAGATATAATCCAGATCTGTATAGCCGTAGTAATACCGGTAGATATTCTTGGCCGCCGTGGCCGCGTTGGACGAGGAATAGCCGTAAGGAATGTTGACGGTCACAGCGATCTCCGGATCCTGGTAGGGCGCAAAGGACACGAAGAAGGCATGGTTGATGATATGGCCGTTTTTCAATTCCTCAGCTGTACCCGTCTTACCGGCAATATCCACCTCCAGATCGCTGAAGATCTTCTTGGCCGAGCCGTCGGAGATCACCTTTCTCATACCGCTGTGGACCACGTTCCAGGTGGAATCGGCAATGTCCACGGTGGACCGTACCTCCGGCGTATAATCGGTGATCAGATTCCCCTGGGAATCGGTGAGCTTATCCAGAAGGCTCAGCTTAAATACCGTTCCCCGGTTGGCAATGGCCGTGATGTAACGGGCCAGCTGCACATTGGAGTAGGAATGGTTGGCCTGGCCGATGCAGGAGGCCTCCGGCTTTTCTGTGGTCATCTGGGGACTCTTTTCTGAGATCTCAATGCCCGAGGTCTCGTCCAGCCCGAACATGGCCGCATATTTCCGGATCTTTTCGATTCCCAGCTCCGGAGAATACGTGCCGTTCTCATCCATGGAGAGCCGGTGACCCATGTCTGCAAAGAACACGTTGCAGGAATTCATGATGCCGTGCTCCGCATCAGGGGGCCGTGCTGGCCCGGATAGATCCAGCACCGCATATGGGGGTGATCTCCTGGTACATACCTGTACAGTTGACTGTTTCAGAAAGACCGATGGCCTTTTCCTCCAGGGCGGCCACGGCCATGATGGGCTTAAACGTGGAGCCCGGGGCTTTCTGGGCCTGGGTCGCATTGTTGAACAGCGGCAGGGACATGTCGTTGTTCAGCTTATTGTAGTATTCCGCATCCACTGTACCGGAAAACTTATTGTTGTCATAGCTGGGATACGTCACCAGGGCCCGTACCTCTCCCGTCTTCACATCGGTCACCACGCATCCGGCCGAACAGGGATCCAGGGCCAGCTGGGCCGGGGTGATCTCAATATCTGAGATCTTCTGGCGGATGAACTGGAAGGCATACTCGTCTCCGTTGGCCTCCAGCATCCGGACCTCCGTCTCATCGTAAGCCAGGATATTCTGGGAATACAGGGCCAGGCACAGCTCCTTTCCTGTGACAGAACCGCCGTTTATGAGATACTTATAGATCCGTTTTGAAAACTCGCTGTCTGTTTCCAGGTCCCCGATCACATAATCCACCAGGATCTGGTAAATGTGGTCGGCGTCGGAATATTTATCCTCCATCTTAAGCTTCGTGGTGTCGATCCAGTTTTCAGCGATCCCCTTATAAAGATACTCCCTGAGGCTCACTGTCTCCGCCGCCCATGCCTGGTACGCCTCGGAATCCCGGTCGATCCGGTCTCTCATCACCACCTCCTGGGACACCAGGTAGGAATAAATATACTGCATATAGGATTTCTGGTCTTCACCCAGGGAGGCCATGGGAGCCGCATTCTCGTTCAACAGCTCCGACCGGATCCAGGAAAGGGTCTGCTCCCTGGACTGGCTGTACTTGGCGTAGATGGATTTTTCCACCTGGGACGCCTCCGGGGCAGAAAACGCGTCCATGTCCAGCACATTGTTGTTGATCAGCTGGAAGTACACATCCTTCACCGGAATGGGGATATTGGAGCCCTTTTTGTAATCTGTCTCCTCCAGATCCCGGTTCACCAGCTTGTTGGTGATGATACCTGCCAGCTGCTGCTCCAGAAGATTATAGATCCCGATCTGCAGATCCCGGTCGATGGTCAGATACACGTCGTTTCCGGCCTTGGGATCGGTTTTCTCCACGATCTCCACGATCCGTCCCGTGCTGTTCACATACATGGTCTGGGAGCCCTTTTTCCCCTGGAGCTCCGGCTCCATGGAGGCCTCAATGCCGGTCTTTCCCACCAGATCCGTCAGCTCATAATCGGGATTGGTCTCCTTGAGCTTTTCCAGCTCATCATCCCATACCTTTCCTGTGTAGCCGATGATGGGCGCAAAGTAAACGCTGTCATTGTAGACACGGAGGGTGGTCTCCTCGATGGCCACGCCCTTAAGATCCGCCGAGTTTTCCAGAACGTCGGTCATGGTCTCCCGGCTCACGTTGGAGGCGATGGTGGTGGTCATATATTTCTGGTAGGCCGTAAAGCCCATGGTATAACGGATATTGATGATCCCCAGAGCCTCCTCGTCCGTAAGCGTCACAGGATCTCCGTCCTCATCCGTCAGCTTATCCAGCCCATAGTCCTTAAATTTGGCGTCGAACATCTCCCTGGGAGTGATATCCGAGGGCGTGCTCCCGTCCTCTGCATCCAGCTCCGAGGGGATTTTAAGCCGTAGTAGTCGCTGATGAACCGCTTTCTGGCCGTCTCGCTGGAGGTGGTGTAGACCATTTCCCCGGAGGGCTCGATGGCCACGGCAAATTCTCCCCGGACCTTTTCTCCGTGGCGGTTTAAGATCTGCACCAGCAGAAGGAGCATCCGGTTTCTCTCAGCAGTGGTGGTATAATCGCCGTTGTCCTGGATCGTCACATTATAAGCCAGCTGGTTATAAGCCAGGAGATTCCCGTTGCGGTCATAGATATTGCCCCGGGTCCCCGCCAGCTTTATGGTCTTTTCCGTCTTTGCCATGTAGTTTTTTCCGATACTCCTCGCCTTCAATGATCTGGAGTTTAAAAAGCTGTACGGCCAGGACTCCGAACAGGAATACAAAAAATACTCCCAGGATAAAGGTCCTGGAGGCCAGGAGCTTCTTCAGCGACTCCTTCAGTATCTCATACAGGTCGTTAAGCAATGGTCGTGTCTCTCCTTTTTTCATCTCTTCCAGCTTCCTGCTGATAAACAGGAACAGGCGGTAAACGGCCAGCGTCGTCACCACCGTGAACACGGTTTCCGGGAGGATGATGTTTATAAGGTAATACCCAAAGCCCAGGCGTCCCCGGAACAGAAAGCCGAATACATACAGGTACAGGTTGTATGCCAGTTCATTGACCACGCTGAGGGCCAGGGGCAGCGTGATATAATCCTCGTAATAATATCTGGTGGCAATGCCGTTTAAATATCCCATCCAGATATAGAACAGCGTATAAAATCCCATGGGGCCGCCGGAGGAAAGGTCCATCAGCAGTCCGGCCACCAGTCCGTAGCACATGCCCGACGCGCTTCCCCGGATAAACCCAAAGGAGAAGATCAGGATCAGCATCAGGTTCGGGTAGGCTGAAAGGAACGGCAGCAGCGGGAACACGCAGGTCTGGACCGAAAACGCCAGCAAAAGCAGGACAAGGTTCAGCGCGATCTGTTTTAAATTACTATTCATCAAATTCAGGCCCTGCCTCCTTTAGATCTGTGATCACCAGCACCTCCTGGAGACGGTCGAACTGGGCCACCGGGATCACGTAGCCGGATTTCGTCATGTTGTCATTGTAGTCCACCGTGATATCCGTAGCATAGCCGATGAGGATACCCGGCAGGAATTTTTCACTGATGTTGGAGGTTACGATCATATCCCCGTCCCGGATATCGTCGTCCTTTTCCATATATCCCAGGTTCAGCCGCCCCTCCTTGAACAGCTTAAGATCCCCAGACACCATGCACGTATCCCCGGACTGCTGGGCCATGGCGCTGACCTGGCTGGAATCGTCGATGATGGACCGGACCGTGGCATAGTTGGCTCCCACATCCGTGACGATGCCCACTAAGCCGCCGCCGGCAATGACGTTCATATTTTCCTTAATACCGTCGTCCGCCCCCTTGTCGATGCGGAACACAGAAAACCAGTTTCCGAATCCTTGGCAATGATCCTGGCCCCCACCTTCTGGTACTGCATGTACTGGGTATCCAGCTCATAAAGCCCGGAGCCGCTCCAGCTCCTGCTGCTCTGCCCGGAGCCTTGTATTCTCCTCTGTGAGTTCATCCACCTGGGCCTTTAAGGTCTCGTTTTCCTTCATGGCGTCCTTTAAGCTCCCCAGGGCGCTGGCCTCCTTATAGATGCTTCCGCCCACGGCGTTGATCCCCGACTGGATCGGGACCAGCACATAGCCCACCGCATTCCGCAGCGGATTCAAAAGACTGCCGTTTAAGGATGTAATGCCGATCATGCAGACACAGACTGCCGACAGTCCGAATAAAAAATATCTGGTGTTTTTCATTGTTACAGAATTCCCCGTTCTTTCAGGCTCACATAGGAAGTATCCCCGATTATGATATGGTCTAACAGCGGGATGCCGATCAATTTCCCGGCCTCCTCCACCCGCTTTGTAAACAGGCAGTCCTCCCGGCTGGGGGCAGCGTCGCCGCTGGGATGGTTATGGAGCAGGATCACCGAGGAGCCCCGGTAGCGGAGAGCCTCAATAAACAGCTCCCTGGGCGTGGCCAGGGAGGCGTTGACCGTCCCCTTGGAAATATCCACATCCCGGATCAGCACATTTTTCGTGTTGAGCACCAGGAGCTTCACATGCTCCTGCTCCATATGACGCATCTCCTCCATAAAATAATCGGCGATCACCGCCGGATGGTCGAAGACCAGCTCCCTGCCGGATCGGACCGCCTTCCAGATCCGTCTGGAAAGCTCCCCCACTGCCGCCAGCTGGATGGCCTTCACGTTTCCGATGCCCCGGACTGCCTTATAGTCCGGCAGCGTATGATGAAGAAGGCCGGGAAGTCCCGGAGGATCTCCCAGCGTCAATATCTTCTCTGCCAGAGCCCTGGCAGAAATATCCTTTGTACCGGTCCTCAGGATCACAGCTAAAAGCTCCGCATCCGATAAGACCTCCACGCCCTGTTCCATGGCCTTTTCATAGGGCCGTTCAGAAACAGGCAGGTTTTTCATGGTTTCGGTTCTCTTTTCATTCATTCTGGTACACCTGGCCTTTCCGGCTCTCCAAGTACCTTACTTCTCCCGGTGTCAGATGAAATGATACGTCAGAATGGCGATGATCACGCCAATGATGCTGGCCATGGTGATCCGGATGCTTAAGCCAAAGGTAATGACCAGGATCCCAAGGTTCAGTACCAGGGGATCATTTAACCCAAAGGACTGGCCAAAGTTCAGCCAGGATAAAAACGGCACTCCCGACGCCGCCTCCCCGATGAAGCCGCCTAAGACGATACCGGATAAGACCATGAGCAGAAGCACCCAGGAATTTTTGCTTCTCATGATACTACCTCGCGTATGCTACACAATATAACACATTTTTCCATTCAATACAATGCGTCCGGCCAGAAACCGCCGCCGTCACTTCTTAAAAGTTTCTTTAAATTTTTTAAAGATTTATGATCCCCGCGTCACAAAGCTTCTGTAAGGACATTAAGATCCCCAGCTTTGCGTGGTACCAGGTAAGACCTCCCTGGAAGTAAACGGCATAGGGCGGCTTGATGGGCGCGTCGGCAGAAAGCTCGATGGAGGCTCCCTGGATAAAGGCCCCGGCTGCCATGATCACATCGGAATCATAGCCCGGCATGGCCCAGGGCTCCGGCGTTACAAAGCTGTCCACCGGTGCTGCCGCCTGGATCCCCTCACAGAACCGGATCACGCCCTCGGGAGTCCCGAAGGTAATGGCCTGGATGATGTCGTGACGGCTCTCGCTTCCGTTGGGAACAACGCCAAAGCCCAGCTTCTCATACAGGTTTGCGGCAAATACTGCGCCCTTTAAGGCCCCGGCCACCACCGTGGGGGCTAAGAACAGGCCCTGGTATAAGGACTGGCTGACGCCCAGGCTGGCACCTACCTCTTTGCCCAGGCCGGGAGCCGTCAGACGGTAAGCTGCCCGCTCGATGCAGTCCTTTCTTCCCACGATATAACCGCCGATGGGAGCCAGGCCGCCGCCGGGATTTTTGATCAGGGAGCCGACGATCATATCCGCTCCCACGTCCGTGGGCTCCAGGGTCTCCACAAATTCGCCGTAGCAGTTGTCCACCATGCAGATCACGTCGGGCTTTATGCTCTTTATGAAGGAGATCAGCTCCCCGATCCGCGCCACAGAAAGGGTGGGACGGGTCGCGTAGCCCTTGGACCGCTGGATCTCCACCAGCTTCGTCCGCTCATTGATGGCCTTCCGGATCCCTTCAAAATCAAAGCTGCCGTCGGGAAGCAGATCCACCTGGCTGTATGTGATGCCGAACTCCTTTAAGGATCCCACGGAATCCCGGATGCCGATAACCTCTTCCAAGGTATCGTAGGGCTTTCCCACCGGGGACAGGATCTCGTCTCCAGGTCTTAAGTTGCCCGAAAGGGCCACCGTCAGGGCATGGGTCCCGGAGATCAGCTGGGGGCGCACCAGGGCGTCCTCGCCGTGAAAGGCTCTGGCGTATACCTCTTCCAGGGTATCCCGGCCCAGATCGTTATAGCCGTAGCCGGTGGTGCCTGCAAAATGGATATCGCTGACCCTGGCCTCCTGCATGGCTTTAATGACCTTCAGCTGATTATACTCCGCCACCCCGTCGATCTCCTCAAACCGCTCCTTTAAGGCAGCCTCCGTTTCTCTGGCAAATTTAAGCACTTTCTCGGAAATTCCGAGCTGTTCATACATTCCTGTAAGTTCCATGACTTTATTTTCGCTCCTTCTTCTTTCCTCCGGCCCTGCCGCCGGTTCCCGTTACTCTATGATCTTCCGTTCCTTAAGATCCCTGATCATCCATTCCAGGATCTGATCCCGGTCAAAGGAAAACCGTTCCTGGTCCACCCAGGTCACATCCCGTTCCCGCTTAAACCAGGTCAGCTGCCGCTTGGCAAAATGCCTGGTATCCCGCTTGAGGATATAGACAGCCTCCTCCAGGCTGGTCTCCCCGGAAAGGCAGTCCAGGATCTCTTTGTAGCCCAGGCCCTGCATGGACACCAGATCCCTGGTGCAGCCCATGGCCTTCAGCCTCTCCACCTCGTCCACCAGGCCGTTTTCCAGCATCTCGTCCACCCGCCTGTCAATGCGGGAATAAAGCCTTCCCCGGTCCATATTAAGGACGTAATAGGCAAAGTTGTAGGGCGAGGTCTTCTCTCGCTCTGCGGCGTTGTGGGCGGAGATCTTTTCCCCGGTCTTTTCGTAAAACTCCAGGGCGCGGATCACCCGCTTCACATTGTTTTCATGGATGGCCTCTGCCGATTCCGGATCCCGCTCCATTAACATCTTATGGAGGACCGGCGGCCCTTCCTTCTCTGCCAGCGCCTCCAGCCTGTGCCTGTATTCCATATCGCCGTCGTTTTCCGTAAAATCGATGTCGTATAAAAGGGCCTGGATATAAAAGCCCGTCCCTCCGGCCACAATGGGGATATGGCCGTTTTCCCGGATCCTTTTCATGGCCTTTTTCGCCATATCCTGGAATACCACCACGTTGAAGGCTTCCTCCGGATCCAGCACGTCGATGAGGTAGTGGGGGATCCCGTCCATCTCCTCTTTCGTCACCTTGGCAGAGCCCACGTCCATATGGCGGTAGACCTGCATGGAATCGGCGCTGATGATCTCACCGCCGATGCGTTTGGCCAGGGCCACAGAAAGCGCCGTCTTTCCCGACGCCGTGGGCCCTGTCAGTATGATTAAAGGCTGTTTCATCACACGATCCTCTTAAATTTCTTTTCCATTTCATATTTGCTGATGGAAATGATGGTGGGCCGTCCGTGGGGACAGGCATAGGGATTTTCCAGGCCCAGCAGCTCGTCGATGAGCCTGTCCGCTTCCTGTTCTGAAAGGCGGTTGTTTCCCTTGACCGCCGCCTTACAGGACATGGAGGCGATCCGGTCGTAAACGGCCTCCGGCCCTGCGGCCCCGCTGTCCTCGGAAAGTCCGTCCAGCATTTCCATCAGAAGCTCCTTTTTGGCCAGGGAAAACAGGTTGTCCGGCACAGCCCGGACGGCGTACTCGTTCCCGCCGAAGGGCTCGATCTCAAAGCCCACCCTGGTAAAGACGTCCATGTGCTTCTTTAATAGCTCCTCCTCCTGCATGGAAAGGGTCAGGATAATGGGAGGGCTGATGAACTGGGAGGTATATTCCCTGGACTTTAAGGACCGGAACGTCTTTTCAAACAGCACCTTTTCATGGGCGGCGTGCTGGTCGATGATGTACAGGCTCCCGTTATATTCCACCAGCCAGTAGGTGTCGAACACCTGTCCGATGAGCCGGTGGCGGCTCCTGGCCTTTTCAGAAAGCAGGCGGCCGTCGAACATCTCCATCTGCTCTGCGGCCTGGGACGGAGGTTCTGTACGATGGACCTCCGGCTTAAGCTGCCGGGCTGACGGCTCTGCCTGGCAGGACGGTTCCCCTGTCGGCCGGCCTGGCTGCTCCATTGGGCGGGACGGCACCTCCGCCGGCTGGACCGGCTGCTCTGTCCCGCGGCTCTGCGGCCCCTCGGCCCGGACAGACGGCTCCGTTTGCCGGACTGGCTGTTCCGAAAAGCCCGTGGGCTTTCCCTCTGGCCGCCCGGACCGTGCCGGGGCGGGGCCGGAACCCGCAAACGGCTCCGCTGTCCGGCTTCCAGTCCCGGCTCTCCGGTCCCCATAGGGAGACCGTTCCTCCAGGACCCCCATGGCGGCCATCCTTTTTTTCTCAAAGGGCTCCGGAGCCCGATGGGAGGTCTCTTTCCCGGAAGCCTCACTCCCGGCTCCGGATCTCCCTATCTCCTTCTTCTCCTCATCCCTTCCTGTGATCTCCACCTGGGGGATCAGCTCCCGGCCAGACAAGGCCCCCTGGATCATCTGGCAAACGGTCTTATACAAAAACTCCCCGTCCTTGAACCGGAGCTCCATCTTGGAAGGATGGACGTTGACATCGATGTATTCCGGCTCCACCGTAAAGTGCAGCATGGTAAAGGGATATTTATGCTGCATCATATAGCTCTTATAGCCGTCCTCAATGGCCTTGGCGATGAGGCCGCTTTTTATGTACCGGCCATTGATGAAATAATTCTCAAAATTCCGGTTGCCCCGGGCGATGGAAGGCTTCCCGATGAACCCAGACACCTGGAACATCTCCGTTTCCACGGAGACCGGCAGAAGCTCCGCCGTAATCTCCCGGCCGTAAATGGTGTAAATAATATCCTTCAGGTTATGGTTCCCCGAGGTATGGAGCTTATTCTGGTTATTGACGATCAGACGGATGGAGATCTCCGGATGGGACAGGGCGATCTTTTCCACCAGATCCGCCACATGGGCTCCCTCCGTGGCCGCGGTCTTTAAGAACTTCCGCCGGGCCGGGGTATTGAAGAACAGGTTCCGGGAAATAAACGTGGTGCCGTCGGGCGCTCCCACCTCCTCCAGGCTCTTTTCCTGCCCTCCCTCGATCTGGTACCGGCAGCCGGTCAGGCTGTCTCCCGTCTTCGTGATCAGCTCCACCTGGGAAACAGCGGCAATGCTGGATAAGGCCTCGCCCCTGAAACCCAGGGAGGAGACCGTCAGAAGATCCTCTGCCGACCGGATCTTGCTGGTGGAATGGCGTAGGAATGCCAGCGGAAGCTCCTCACGTTTTATCCCGCAGCCATTATCGGTGATGCGGATAAAGCCGATTCCTCCCTCCCGGATCTCCGCAGTGATGGCCGTGGCCCCTGCGTCAATGGCGTTTTCCATCAGCTCCTTCACCACAGAAGCCGGCCGTTCCACCACCTCTCCGGCGGCGATCTGGTTGATGGTATTCTGATCCAGCACCTGGATCGGCATAAAGATCCCTCCCTTTCCCGGTACGGCCCCTACTGCCAGCGGTTTTTCAGCCTGGTCTGGAGCCGGTATAAAGTATTTAACGCGTCAATGGGGGTCATGGTGGAAAGCTCCAGATCCCCCAGCTCCTTTATGATATCGTCGTCCTTTACTGTATCAAAAATGGACATCTGATTTAAGTCCACCTCATCGGGCTTTGCCACGGCCTTATGCTGGACGGAGGACGCCGACATCTGGGCGATCTCCCTGGCGTGGGCCGTGATATCGGCACTGGAAAGCTCCTCCACCAGTTCCTTGGCCCGCTGGATCACCGAATCCGGCACCCCGGCCAGCTTGGCCACCTGGATGCCGTAGCTCTTATCGGCCCCGCCCTTTACGATCTTCCGCAGGAATACAATATCGTCGCCCTGCTCCTTGACGGCGATACAGTAGTTGTTCACGCCGTTTATGGTGCCCTCCAGCTCGGTCAGCTCGTGATAGTGGGTGGCGAACAGCGTCTTGGCCCCCAGGAGCCTGGGGTTGCTGATGTGCTCGATCACCGCCCATGCGATGGAAAGTCCGTCAAAGGTACTGGTCCCCCGGCCGATCTCGTCCAGGACCAGGAGGCTGTTCTTTGTGGCGTTCCTTAAGATATTGGCCACCTCCGTCATCTCCACCATAAAGGTGCTCTGGCCCGAAGCCAGGTCGTCGGAGGCTCCGACTCGGGTGAAGATCCGGTCGCAGATCCCAATATTGGCCTCATCTGCCGGCACAAAGCTTCCGATCTGGGCCATGAGGACGATCAGGGCCGTCTGGCGCATATAGGTGGATTTTCCGGCCATATTGGGGCCTGTGATCACTGAGATCCGGTTCTTTCCGTTGTCCAGATACGTGTCGTTGGCCACGAACAGATCGTCCCGCATCATCTTCTCCACCACTGGGTGGCGGCCGTTCCGGATATGGATGACGCCCCGTTCATTGATCTTCGGCTTCACATAGTTGTTCCGCATGGCCACCGCAGACAGGGCGGTGAACACGTCGGCTCCGGCAATGGCCTTGGCAGTGCCCTGGATCCGGACCACTTCTCCGGCGATCTGGTCCCGGACGCCGCAGAACAGCTCATATTCCAGGGTGTAAAGCCGGTCCTCGGCCCCCATGATCACGTCCTCCAGCTCCTTTAACCGGTCGGTGGTGTACCGCTCGGCGTTGGTCAGGGTCTGCTTCCGGATGAAATAATCCGGCACCAGCTCTTTAAAGGAATTGGTCACCTCAAAATAATAGCCGAACACCTTGTTGAACTTGATCTTCAGATTCCTGATCCCTGTTTTTTCCCGTTCCTGGGACTCCAATTCTGCCAGCCATGCCTTCCCCTCGGTCTTGGCCTTCCGGTACTGGTCTGCCTCTTCGCTGTACCCGTCCTTAATGATCCCGCCTTCCCGCACCGTAATGGGCGGCTCCTCCACAATGGCCCGGTCCACCAGGTCATAAAGATCCTCCAGGGGATCCAGCTCCTCATGGATCTCCTTTAAAAGGTCACAGGAAAACTCATTTAACAGGCGCTTGATGTGCGGCAGCATGGACAGGGAGGTCTTAAACGCCAGAAGATCCCTGGGATTGGCAGTCTTATAGCTGATACGGCCCAGGAGCCGCTCCAGATCGTAGACGGAATTTAAGTATTCCCGGATCTCCTCCCTGGAGATAAAGTTCATGTTCAGCTCCTCCACCGCAGCCTGGCGCTTCTCGATTTCCGCCTTCCGGACCAGCGGCTGCTCGATAAAGGACCTGAGCATCCTGGCTCCCATGGCCGTTCTGGTCCGGTCCAGGACCCAGAGAAGGGATCCCCGTTTCTGCTTTTCCCGCAGCGTCTCCACCAGTTCCAGATTCCTCCGGGTGGAGGTATCGATCATCATAAACTGGCCGGAGGTATAAGGCGTGAGCTTCGTAAGCTGGGACAGATCGTTTTTCTGTGTCTCATAAAGATACTGGAGCACACAGCCGGACGCGATCATACCGTTTTCATAATCTCCCAGGCCCAGCCCCTCCAGGCTTAAGACCTTAAAATGCTCCTTTAGTACCTTCCGGCAGACGTCGTCAGAAAAGAACCGGCTGTCCAGGGACGAGACCGCCATCTGGTACCTGTCCCTTAGCTCCTCCACGTTGAGGCCGGACATATAAAGGGCCTCGTTGCAGATCAGCTCTGACGGCGAAAACTTATTGATCTCGTCCAGGAGCGCCCGCTCGGAGCCTGTCTCCGTAACAAAAAAATCGCCGGTCGTAATATCGACCGTCGCTATCCCATAGTTATTTCCCGTATAAACAACGGCCATCAGGTAGTTGTTCTTTGTTTCATCCAGTGCCTGGTCGCTTAAGATGGTGCCAGGAGTCACCACCCGGATGACCTCCCGCTTCACAAGCCCCTTCGCCTGCTTCGGATCCTCCATCTGCTCGGCAATGGCCACCTTGTAGCCCTTCTGTACCAGGCGGTTTAAGTACGTCTCCACGGCATGGTGGGGGACGCCGCACATGGGCGCCCGCTCCTCCAGGCCGCAGTCTTTTCCTGTCAGTGTCAGTTCCAGCCCATATAGTAGAATCCCTTTGCCTCGTCTAAGGAGACATCAACGATCTTTCCGATCAGAGATGCGTCTCCAGCGAAATGTACGACTGTGTTGTTGGAAAGTCTTCCTGTCACAAAGCCTGCCTCGTGAGTATCGATCTCCTCCACAAGGACTTTTTGTACTGTTCCCTCGTGGCGCTTTACGACCTCAGCCGCGATGTCCTGGACCTCCTTAAGCAGGCGGTCGAAACGGTTCTTTCACCACGTCCTCCGGAACCTGGTTTGGCATAGCAGCCGCCGGTGTGCCGGTACGCTTGGAGTAGATGAAGGTAAAGGCGCTGTCATAACGCACTTTTCGCACCACGTCCATCGTCTCCTCGAAATCTTCCTCCGTCTCCCCCGGGAATCTCACGATAATATCCGTCGTTAGCGCGATGTCCGGCACTGCCGCGCGGATCTTGTCCACCAGGGCGAGGTACTGTTCCTTGGTAGTATTTGCGGTTCATTCTCTTCAAGATCTCGCTGCTGCCGGACTGAAGCGGCAGATGTAAATGGCTGCAGATCTTTTTGGAGTTCTTCATGGTCCCGATGAGCTCATCCGACAGATCCTTCGGATGGGGAGGTCATAAAACGGATACGCTCAAGACCTTCGATCTTTTCCACTCTTCTCAGGAGTTCCGCAAATGTGATCGGATTTTCCAGATTCTTGCCATAAGAATTGACGTTCTGCCCCAACAGCATCACCTCCACCACGCCGTCTGCCACCAGGCCTTCGATCTCCTTAATAATATCTTCCGGCTCCCTGCTGCGCTCGCGGCCGCGCACATAGGGAACGATGCAGTAGCTGCAGAAATTGTTGCAACCGAACATGATGTTCACTCCGGATTTGAAGGGATACTTTCTCTCGATCCGGGAGTTCCTCCACGATCTCGTTTGTTCCTTCCCATACATCGACCACCATCTTCTTCTCCATGAAGCGCTCGTAGAGCAGCTCCGCAAGCTTGAAGATGTTATGGGTTCCGAAGATCAGATCCACATAGCGGTAGCTCTTCTTGATCTTTGCGACTACCTCCGGCTCCTGCATCATGCAGCCGCACAGGGCGATGAGCATATCCGGGTTCTTTCTCTTTACACCGCTTAAATATCCAAGGCGGCCATAAACCTTTAAGTTCGCGTTCTCACGAACGGTGCATGTATTGTAGAGGACGAAATCTGAATTCTCATCGGTTCCCTCCTCATAACCGGCTTCCTTTAAGATTCCAAGGAGTTTTTCGGAGTCTCTGGCATTCATCTGGCACCCGAAGGTGTTGATAAAACAGGTGAGCGGACGGCCTTTTTTCGCGCTCTCCGCCTCCACGAGCTTCTTCACCTGTTCCATAAAAAGTACTGCTGTCTCGCAGGTTCCTCTGTCGGGGCACCTGCGATAATATTTTTATCTGTCATTCTGATATTTCTCCAACTATTTTTATAAACCTTTATGTTCAGCCGTTCTCTTTTTTGGCATAAACGTCCCTGGCTGAACTGTCCCGAATGATTATACCCAAGATTCCCCGAAAATGCAACCTTGTTGTTTTGTAGCTATTCAGTACCTTCATAGTTACGTGCAAAAATCCATTCCAGATCAGCTTCGCTGATGGGATTTTGCCTTCCAGCCTATGTTTTCTTACGGTCAGCGCAGCAAGTGCGCAGACCTACTGAACAGTTACGTTGTTTTTACTTCTCCGCCCATGACCAACGTCAGCGGAAATCCGCCGGAATGCTTTACAGCCTGTATTTCTATTTGCGGATCTGTCCATCCCCGTAAATAATATACTTCGTGGATGTCAGCGCCAGAAGTCCCATCGGTCCTCTGGCATGCAGCTTCTGGGTACTGATACCGATTTCTGCCCCATATCCAAATTCGAAACCATCGGTAAATCTGGTAGAAGCATTGACATATACCGCCGCTGCATCCACTTCATCCAGGAATTTCTGGGCGTTCTCGTAGTCCTTTGTCACGATGGCCTCGGAATGTCCCTGTATTGTACCGGTTGATATGGGCGATAGCCTCATCCACGGAGTCCACGATCTTGCAGGAAAGAATATAATCCAGGTACTCTTTTCCCCAGTCTTCCTCTGTGGCCGCCGTAAATTCCGGCACGATGGAGCGGGCACCCTCGTCAGCGCGTATCTCCACGTTTTTTCTCATCGAGACGCTTTTTCATCAGCGGCAGGAATTCCTTTGCGATCTTTCTATGTACCAAGGTGGATTCGCAGGCGTTGCAGACGCCGATCCTCTGAGTCTTGGCGTTGAAGATGATATCTAACGCCATATCGAAATCTGCGCTCTCGTCCACATAGATATGACAGTTTCCGGTACCCGTCTCGATCACCGGAACCGTGCTGTTCTCCACAACGGTACGGATCAGACCTGCCCCGCCTCTCGGGATCAGGACGTCGAGATATCCGTTCATCCGCATGAACTCTCTCGCGGTCTCATGGCTTGTGTCCTCAATCAGGAGATGGCATCCTCCGGGATTCCTTCCTTCTTTAAACCATTCCTGATCGCTGTGACGATGGCTTTGTTGGATTCCAACGCGTCGCTGCCGCCGCGAAGGATCACAGCATTTCCCGTCTTAAAGCAGAGCGCAAAAGCATCTGCCGTAACGTTCGGTCTCGCCTCGTAGATGATTCCGATAACACCGAAGGGCACCCGTTTCTGGCCGATCAAAGAGTCCGTTCGGGCGCCTCTTCATGGAGATCACCTCTCCCACCGGATCCTCGAGACCTACGACCTGGCGCATGCCCTCCACGATTCCCTCGATCCGCTTGTGGTTCAGCTCCAGGCGGTCCACAAGTCCCGGAGCCATTCCTCTTTCTTTCGCTTTTGCGACATCCGCCGCGTTGGCTTTTTAAGATCTCATCCTCTTCATCCAAGATCTCCTGGGCCGCAGCCAGAAGTCCCGCGTTCTTTAAGTCTGTCCCCATTTTTCCGAGGATATAGGAAGTTTCTTTTGCTTTCTGTCCGATTTCTATTAACATGACTGTTTCCTCCCTGATTTATGAGCCTGATCATGCAATGTATCATACGGTATTTTCGGTCCAAAAATATCAGTCTGTATGTTGTTACTTAATGCTGCACCGGATCACCCGTTTTTCTGTCACGATCATATCCACGCTCTTGTCATACGGCTCCGCCGGGAGCTCATGAAGGATCTGGAACTCGTATGCCAGGGCAATGGTCTTATGACCGGGATGCGTCTCCAGATACCGGTCATAATATCCGCCGCCTTTTCCAAGGCGGACGCCGTTTTCCGTAAATCCCATGCCCGGCACCAGGATCGGTGCTGTCGGAAAAATATACCTGGATTTCTGATGAAATTCCTGGTCCATCTTTTTCCGAAGCTATTTCCGAATGGTACTCCTCTGCGCTCCGGCATCCGTTCTTAGGCTCCATAATGTGAAACGCGCCCTCAGTGAGATCATCCTCTGAGTCAGTCACGAAAAACTCCATTGTCTCACCCATGACTCTTGGAAGGCAGACAATGCATTTTTCTTCCAAAGCTCTTTTAAGATCTCCGCAGTCCCAGTCTCCCAGTTTAAAGACGCATATCCGTAAACTGCCCCGGCATCAGTGACCGCGGGAAGAGTCAGGACCCGCTCCGCGATCTGGCGGTCCAGAATCTCTTTTCTTCCTCCGGCAGTAACCTTAACTGGTCTCGTATTTCTTTTCTAAGATCAGCTTTCTGTTTTCCAACATTTCCGTATTTCTTTCCAAGATCTGTCACGGAGCCATCCTTCTCAACGATGGAGATATTGTTTAAATGGCCTCTGAGGCTCGCCTTGATATCGGCAACATACTGTTTTCTCAAAGCTGCCTGTTCCTCTTTTTCCGCGTCCGTAAGTCCTACGGCCTGGGATTTATGGTAAAGCTCATTGATTCTGTCGATCTGTTCCTGTTTCATATTTGTTTCTCTTGTCCTCTCAGTTTCTTTTTCAGAGCCCATATTACGCGTGAATGCTCTGGATATAATCCAACAGCGCAAATTCACTGCTCTTATTCGCTTTAAAGAGCGTTCCGATCTCCTCGCCCTTTAAGATCCGCCACATAACTTCCAGATCGTCCGCGTTGGCGATCACCATGTCCGCTCCGCTGTCCGTGGCGATCTTTGCCGCATGGAGCTTCGTCGCCATTCCACCGGTTCCCACGTCACTTCCTGTCGTTCCCTTTACCCATAGCCATAAATTCATCGGTAAGATCATCCACCTGGCTGATGAACTTCGCGTCCGGGTTTTTCTTCGGATCGTCGGTGTAGAGGCCGTCGATATCGGAGAGAAGGAATAGCAGGTCGCCTTCCACGAGGGCTGCAACGATGGCAGACAGTCTGTCGTTATCACCGAATTTAATTTCATATGTAGATACGGTATCGTTCTCATTTACGATCGGCACCGTTCCGAGCTTTAAAAGTTCATTGAACGTGTTCTTCGCGTTCGTGCGGGAGGTATCATCCAGGATCGTCGCCTTTGTGATCAGGATCTGTGCCGCAGTCTGGTTGTACTCGGAGAAAAGCTTCTGGTACACCATCATGAGACGTGCCTGGCCCACAGCTGCGTATGCCTGTTTCTCGGCAACCGTCTCCGGTTTCTTTCCGCCGAGAGTCTGGCGTCCTGTGGCGATGGCACCGGAGGAAACAAGGATCACTTTTTTCCCATGCCTCTCATGTCACTGATGATGCGGACAAGCTTCTCGATCTTTGCAAGATTCAGATCGCCTGTCTCCGCGTGTGTCAGTGAAGAAGATCCGATCTTGATCACGATTCTCTTTTATCTTTTAATAATTCTCTCTCTGTCATATGAAAAGTCTCCTTTCAGCGGAATCCTCAGTGCTATTTAACGCACTGCTGACTGTTTACGTTTGACTACCTGACCGCCGCATATCGCTTTATGATCTCTTCCGCAACCTTCAGGCCGTCCATGGCCGCCGATGTGATCCCCCGGCGTACCCGGCTCCTCGCCGCATGGATAAAGCCCTTTCAAACTGCTCTGAAGGCTCTCATCGCGGCAGATCCTGAGCGGTGATGACGTACGGCTCTCGATTCCCGCAAGGACAGCATCGGCACGGTCAAACCCTTTGATCCGTCTTCCGAACTGTTCCATTCCTTCCAGAAACGCTCCGTTTAAGGCCTCTGGCATCAGCTCCCGCAAGTTCGCGAAGGAGAAACCTCCGCAAAACACAGGATTTACGTCTCCCAGGGCCACCGTCGGTCGGTTCGCGGCGAAATCGCCGTAGAGCTGGATCGGGATCTTTCCTCCGCCGAGGGCGAACGCACGCTCTTCCAGGCTTCTCTGGAACGCGATGCCGCCCAAAGGTCCTGCTTCCGGGAAATCCGCCGGGGTGATAGCCACGATCAGGGCACTGTTCGCGATACCGCTGTCTCTCTTAAAATTGCTCATTCCATTGACAGCGAGATGTCCCTTTTTCTGAGGACGTTCACCACCATTCCGCCCGGGCACATGCAGAATGAATACACACCGCGGCTACTGGTGGTCTTTGCCGTCACTTTATAGGGCGCCGCCCGAGCTTTCCGGCGTCCTCCATTCCATACTGGTTCTTATTGATCTGCGCCTGGGGGTGCTGGATCCGAGTCCCACCGCGAACGGCTTCGGTTCCATAAAGACCTTCATCCGATCAAGCTCCGCGAACAGGTCTCTCGCACTGTGTCCTACGGACAGGATCACATGATCTGTCTCAATCACAGCGCCATCTGCAGTCATCACGCCGGTGACTCTTCCATTCTCTTCCAGAATTTTCGTGACTTCCGTCCGGAAATGCACCTCCCGCCGCCGGCGATGATCCGGTTTCTTATATTTTTAACCACACCCCGCAGCACATCTGTTCCGATATGTGGGGCATGGTCGTAAAGGATCGAAGGATCGGCTCCCATCTCCACAAACGTGGAGAGAACTTTCCCGTTTCTTCCCGAGGTATCCTTTACCAGTGTATTTAACTTTCCGTCGGAGAATGTTCCGGCTCCGCCCTCTCCGAACTGGACGTTGGATCGGATATCCAGGGCCTCATCCCCGTTCTTCCAGAAATCTTCTACTCTTTTCGTCCTCTCCTCCACGGCATCTCCCTGCTCCAAAAGGATCGGAGCGCAGCTGTTCTCGGAGAGTGCCAGGGCCGCGAACATTCCGGCAGGACCGGCGCCGATGATCACCGGGCGCTTTTTCATTTCCGCAGTTCCGTGCTCCGGGTACGCATATGGACGGAAGCCTTCGGCCCGGATGTTCTGGTTCGCCGCCTTTGATGACAGTACCTTCTCTTTTACTGTTCGCGAGCATCACATCTACAATATAGCTGAATAACAGCTGCGGCTTTTTTCTCGCGTCGATGGATCTATGGACGATCCTGATCTCCCGATCGCCGATTCATCGACTTTTGAAGCTTTGCCGCCTTTTTTCTTTATGGCCTCTTCCCCGTGGTCCACGGAAGTGTGAGCTGATTGATCCGGATCATATGTATGTTTTTTCCTTTCCTGTTTTCCCTGGGTCCTGTTTCCTCCGCACCGGAAAACGGCATCGTTTTTCCTGCTGCACGGCTGTTTTTAAATACCCGGGAACGATTCCTGCTGCCACATGGCATCCGGCTGCGTACCCGGAGGACCATGCCCACTGTAAATTATATCCGCCGCAGATTCCATCTACATCCAGGAGCTCCCCCGACTATATAAAGGCCGGGAACACGTTTCGACTGCATGGTCTCCGCTTCTATCTCTGCCGTGTCGACACCACCGGTGCAGATCTGGGCCTGTTCAAAGGAATTTGTCTCCTTCACCGGGATCTTAAATTCCCGGATCGTGGCACCCAGACGTTCCAGCTCCTCCGATGTCAGAAGACCCGCTTTTTGTCCGTCTGGATCTTCGCCGCCTTCAAAAGCACCGACGCTAATTTCTTATTAAACATACCGCTTAAAAGTCCTCCGCCGTTTCCCGGAAAGGACTTCCCGCTGTTCTCTCAAGAGATACCGGACCTTCGTCTCATCAAGCTCCGGCAGAAAAGTTAAAGATGCCAGAACTTTCTTTTTCTGGTCCACCAGTTTTGCGGCGTACCGGCTCACCTGAAATACCGGAATGCCGGAGATTCCGTAGTCTGTAATCTGCAGTTCCCCGCGGTCCTTTGCTGCCGTCTTTTCCATCCGCCGTCTGGATGCTCACAAGGGCATCCACCCGACACCGGACGCTTTTGGGAGAAGATCTCCCTCACAGCGGAGCTGTACGAGCGCCGGAGAGGCTTTATGATCCGGTGTCCGAACTGCTTCGCCAGCTCATAGCCGCTACCGTCGGATCCGGTAGCCTTTGCTGCCTTCGATCCACAGGCGAGGATCAGGAAATCCCCTGTGAAGGTTCCCAGATTCGTTGTGACCTCAAAGTGTTCTTTTTTTCTTCCCGCCTTTTCCACTTCGCACCCGGTGACGATCTTAACGCCGGCTCTTTTCGCACCCCTTAAAGTGCATCCAGAACCGTCTGCGCCTGACCGACATAGGGTAGACATATCCGCCGCGGTCCATGGTCAGGACTCCGAGATTCCGAAAGAACGCGACTGTTGCCTTCGGCGGGAAATTTCGATCGCAGTCCCCAAAAGCCCTTTTCATCGCTCCGGTAGAAGGACGGATCCATATAGAGGTTCGTCAGGTTGCATTTTCCGTTTCCTGTGGACAGGATCTTCTTTCCCGACGGGCCGTGTGCTCGATTACTGTAACAGCCGCGCCCTGCTCTGCCGCCGTGATCGCAGCCATAAGTCCCGATGCGCCGCCTCCGATAATGATTCCTTTCCGTCCTCTAAAGTTCTCCGTCATTCTTTTTCTCCCTGTCTCCGGTTTTTCCTGTGATCTGAGACCGATTTCCAGACTTTAAGTCTTCTACCCCAGTATCAAACAATTTCGTAACTGTTCAGTACCCTCACAGTTACGTGCAAAATCCATTCCAGCTCGGCTTCGCCGATAGGATTTTGCTTTCCGCCGCCAAGTTTTTCTCACGGTCAGCGCAGCAAATGCGCAGACCTGCCAGGCAATTACACAATTTTTATACTAGTATATCGACCTGACGCAAAATTTCAAGTAGTAACTGTCCCGCATCTTACCCATTTCAGGCAAAGTACCTCAAATTGACTTTCCGGGCGGAATTTTAACTGCTGTAAGACTCCAGATAACTGAAAATTTCAGCCATTGTCGGAAACCAGATCCCCGTCATCAGCCGCTCCTGCCTCCTGCCGGGAATTCCCGCCAGGGGCATATGGGTGAAGAGGTCTGTGGTCTCCTGTCCTTTATCATAAACGATGAGATAACCTTCCTCCGCCACAAGGAAATACCGTTCCTCATCCTCCGCCACGGTCTGATTTTCAACCTGCTCCATATACAAGACCACATGGATCTCCTCTTTTTGTCTCCTTCGCAAATACCGGTTCCTCCACAGATT
>VOFH01002582.1_pt1 | contig 25742 bp, 37 predicted proteins | sample 5384091 | NCBI WGS metagenome assembly VOFH01 (sample SAMN12384727, study PRJNA508395) | human gut metagenome | isolation source: healthy gut G | host: Homo sapiens
ACTATTTCTGCATGTTTATGATGGTATTTCTTTTTGCTTGTCAACCTAATCGTCGTCTCAGAAAGCTTTTTCCCCGGACGGATTTCTGTTGGCATTGTCATTCAGCTGCTGGTTGGCGTTTTATTCCTTTTCCTGGGCAATATGATGCCCAAATTCAAAAAAGCAATTTTTTGTCGGCGTCAAAAACCCTGGACTCTTTCAATACTGATGTATGGAATCGCACCCATCGCCTGTCCGGTATTTTGATGTTCGTGATGGGCCTTGTCATAATCCTGACCTGCTTTTGGCTGCCGCCCTCACTTTCGTTCTGGCTGTTGATGGGGATGATTCTGCTGGTGGTTCTGATTCCCACCATTATGTCCTATGTCTGGTACCAAAAGCTTCCCGAGGATCAACGCGGCGGAAAGGAAAGTGCCAAATAAAGAAGAATGGCTGAGTCCATCTGATTTTTACCTTATTGCGGCTTATAAGGCGGCGCTCGGCTGAAATTCTTCCCCACCACTTTTTTAGCAAACAGGACGGAAGTTTTTTCGAAAGTCAACAGCGGCATCCTTTAAAAAGGATGCCGCTGTCATTTTATTTGCCCTATTTTGTCAGGAAAGTGTATTCTACTTTTGTTCGTATACTTCCTTTGCCATCCGGAATGCAGCCCATGCTTTCGGCCAGCCTGCATAAAAGCGGCATGAGTCAAAATTTCCGCCATCTCTTCCGCCGTTACGCCATGGTTTTCGCGTTCTGGATATGAAACTGCAAAGAAGAATCCAGCACGCCGCTGGCCATTAGCGAAACAACAGTTACAATACTGCGATCCCGAGCGCAGAGCTGCTTTTCCCTGGCCCAGACCTCTCCAAACAAAACGTCGTCATTCAGTTGGGCAAACTTAGGGGCAAACGCTCCCAACTGATCCTTCCAGCCGTAACCTTTTCCATTTGTAAATCCTCCCTTTTAAAGTGATGCAAAACATTGTTTTTATCATATCACCTGAACTACACTCTAAGTCAATATCCAATCGAAAAGGAGATGAAATATCCCTCCTATTATGGCTGCGGACATAAAACGCTCTTGTCTTTCAGGCCCTGTTCCCTTTTTAAACCGCGTTTACTTTTTTCACGAAGATATGATATTCTAATAAATACTTTTTTACAACGCGCCGGCGTTGAAAGGACCGATCCAAGTCATTTTCGGCTTGCGGTACCGATCTTTTTCCCTGCCTTTTGGCAGGACAGACTGCTAAAACCAGGAGGAAAGGGCATGTATTTTGTTGTGATCCAGCTGCCATCGAACATCTGAAGGAAGATCCTAAATGGGCGCTGTCATTGACCAGATCGGTCCCATCCAACGTGCGGTAGATCCCGATCTGTTTTCATCGGTGGTTCATCACATCATCGGTCAGCAGATTTCAACCAAAGCACAGGCTACCATCTGGCAAAGAATGCGGGACGCTTTTGGCAGTGTGAATCCCGATTCCGTTTTATCCGCTGGTACGGATCGCCTGCAGGCTTTGAATCTCCTTCCGCAAGGCGCAGTACATCATGGATTTTGCGGGCAAAATCCGCAGCGGGGCCTTTGATTTGGAGAGTATCTGGGAGAAAAACAGATGCGGAGGCCATCGCACAGCTTACTTCCTTGAAGGGAGTCGGCGTATGGACCGCAGAGATGATCCTGCTGTTTTGCATGCAGCGTCCTAATATATTCAGCTTCGACGATCTGGCCATTCAAAGAGGGCTTCGCATGGTGTACCACCATCGAAAAGTTAACCGCGCCCTTTTTGAAAAATACCGCCGGCGTTTCAGCCCCTACTGCAGCGTTGCCAGTTTATATCTTTGTGCGGTTGCCGGCGGCGCCATCAAAGGGATGAAAGATTACGCCCCGACGAAAAGTGGCAAAAAATGCCCGAAAAAAAAAAAAACAACGGTCGTTCCTCAGCAAAAGGGCCGTCAGTGATCACTTCATCCCAAAAACGATAGAAAGAAAAGAGATCGCAACCTTTTTTCATCTTTCTTTGAGGATAGACGCCTTTTCCCGGGAAAAAATAGCAGCATAATCCGCCGGAAAAGGAGAGATCAAGATGGAATCCATATGGTTTAGATCCTGCCCGATCGAACACAAAGGAAGCGCTGGCGCAAAATATCAAGGCCGATATCGCAGTGATTGGCGCCGGGATGACTGGGATTTTAACCGCATATAAGCTTCAAAAAACCGGGAAATCCGCAGTCGTGCTGGAAGCAAACCGCATTGCCAATGGGCAAACTGGAAAAACGACCGCCAAAATCACCTCGCAGCACGGCCTTCTCTACTACCGTATGATCCTGATCTGGGAGAAGAAAAAAGCCCGGCAGTACGCGCAGGCTAATGAAAAGGCCATCGAAGCGTACCGCAGTCTCATCCAAGAAGAAAAAATCGACTGTGATTTTGAAACGGTCGATGCTTATGTATATTCTCAAACGCCGAAATACTGGAAAAGAGGCCCTTTCCGCCCAAAAACTGGGGATTTCTGCTTCATTTGTCCCAACTCCCCGCTTTCCCGTTGCCACAGCCGGCGCCGTCAAATTTCAAAACCAGGCGCAGTTCCATCCGCTCAAACTGATCGCGCCTCTTGCTCAAAAACTGACGATATACGAAAACACCGTTGTCCAATCCGTTGACGGCCATCGGATTGAAACCAATCGAGGAACTGTTTGGGGGCAAAAAATTATTTTCGCCTGCCACTATCCGTTCATCAACTTTCCAGGAATGTATTTTTCTAAAATGCATCAGGAACGGTCCTATATCCTGGCTTGGAAAACGCAAACCCAATAGATGGCATGTGGATTGGAGCGGACGCGCATTCTTATTCTCTGCGCCGCTGGCGAGATACGCTCTCTATTCGGCGGCGAAAGCCACCGGACGGGAAAAAACCGGCAGGGCGGGCGCTACCATGCGCTGCGCCAAAAGGCTCAAGAGCTGTTTCCGGGCAGCCGGGTGACAGCGGCCTGGTCCGCCCAGGACTGTATGACGCCGGACCATATTCCCTATATCGGCTCCTATTCTTCAAGCCGGCCGGACTGGCTGATCGCCACTGGCTTTCAAAAGTGGGGGATGACTACCGCGATGGCTGCCGCACAAATCCTGTGTGACCGGCTTTGCTCTAAGGAAAATCCCTATGCGGATCTCTTTCGCCCGGATCGCTTCTCCGCTAAAAGCATCCCCGGTATGGCCGAAGAGGGAAAGCAGGCGTTTCAGGGGCTGGGAAAGCGCTTTTTTCCAAATTCCGGAAAATACAGTTGAAACCATTCCGGCAGGGCATGGCGGAATCGTTTGGCAAAATGGTAAAAAAACTGGAGTACTGAAAGACAAAAGTGGAAAACGTTCTCCGTCTCGCCCCGGTGCCCGCATATGGGCTGCCAGCTGGAATGGAATCCCGATGAGCAGAGTTGGGATTGCCCCTGCCACGGCTCCCGGTTTGACCTCCAGGGAAATCTGCTGGAGGGTCCTGCGCAGACCGGACTTCCCCACTCATAAAGGAACTTCTACCGCATTCAAAGCCGTTTCCTATGGGACGGCTTTTTTAATAGCCCCTGCTTTCTTCCTTTGGCAAAGCGCATTTTTCCATCCTTCAAAAACGATTGCGGAGTGTGACGAAAAATACCAAGAGTGGATTTTTTGCATTTATATGGTAAACTTTTTCTAAGAAAAGCAGGCAAAGCAAAACGGAAAGGGGATTGCAGCATGTATCTTGCGGCTATTTTATCTACTATCGCCGCTTGGTTTATGGGACTTTTCCTGGACGCGAACCTCCAACTGGGAGATCCATTGGGATTTACAAGCTTTCGGATTCTTTTTCCTATTTTGACAATGGGGATCTTTATTCTCAAAGCAGTAAACCGAAAGAATTCTGAATAAGAACAATCGAGGCAGCAAAACAGCAGCGGAATCCAACGCTCTGCATCGCCGGCAAAAGGCGCCCTCCGGTAAAATATCCTCCGGGCTGCGGACTTTACGTGATTCTGCTTATTCATATCCTGGAAAGCGAGGAAAGATTCCAGAAAAGAGGGAAAAATATGACCTTAAAAATGATCCGTTTACCATAGAACCGGAACCCATGCGGAATCCCTTTGTGGGGATTCCCACCTTTCTTATGGCGCCTATCTGCTTCGACCTGGATCAGCTGGACGCAGATATTGCCGTTATCGGCATGCCATATGATTTAGGCACCTCAGTAAATACCGGCGCCCGGTTTGGCCCCGGGGCGTGCGGGAAGCCTCCAGCTACAACTGCTATGCTCACGAGGGGTGGTATGATCCCATCCGCAAAGAAACTTTTTTGGGTGAGCCGTGGAAAATCGTCGACTGCGGTAACGTAGACGTTCTTCACACGGAACAAAAACGAAGCTTTCAAAACTGTGAAGCAGCCGTTCGGAAAATTCTTTCCAAAAAGGCCATTCCTTTTGTCATCGGCGGTGATCACGCTATTACAACACCGATTCTGCGGGCTTTTGACTGTTTTCACAATCTGTGCGTGATCCATTTCGACGCGCATCTGGATTTCAGCAAAAACCCCATGGCATTGCCGAAGGACCGGCAGCCCATGCGCCGCGCCTCAGAAATGGCCCATATCGGCAAAATCATGCAAATCGGCATTCGGGGGATTGGCAGCTCGCAGCTTTCTGATTTTCAGGATGCCGAGGCCTATGGCAACATCATTATCACCTCTCGGGAGGTGCGGCAAAAAGGAGTGGAATGGGTGGCCGGCCGCATTCCACAGGCAGAGTATTACTATATTTCCTTTGATATCGACGGGCTGGATCCTTCCATCGCCATCGGAACCGGTTCCCCTGTGCCCTTCGGCCTGCTTTTATGAAGAGGCTTCGGCCATCATCGAAGCGATAGCGCAGAGAGGCTGTATCGTCGGAATGGATATGGTGGAGATCTCGCCGCCCTGTGACCATCAGAATATGACCAGCATGTACGGCGCTCAGCTGATGCTGGATACCATGAGTTTTCTCACCAAGGCCCGGGAAAAAGCAGTCCGGTGATTCTATCATTTGATTCGCCGAACCGGCATACTTTTTCGAATGCCCTTTCTCATCATTCCAAATAAAAAAAGCCCTCCGCATAGCCGGAGGGCTTTTTGGAACTTAAAGCACTTGCTTAAAAAAATTCTTGGTCCGCTCCTCTTTGGGATGGTTAAAAATCTCATCCGGCGTACCCTGCTCAATGATATAGCCTTCGTCCATAAAAAGCACCCGATCTGCCACTTCTCTGGCAAAGCCCATCTCATGGGTGACGATCACCAGAGTCATCCCGCCATGAGTAAGACCCTTCATGACGTCCAGCACCTCCCCGACCATCTCCGGGTCCAGGGCCGAGGTGGGTTCGTCAAACAGGATAATTTTCGGATTCATGGCCAGCGCCCTGGCAATGGCCACACGCTGCTTCTGCCCGCCGGAAAGAGAGGATGGATAAACGTCTGCCTTATCTCCAAGTCCTACCCTGCCCAAAAGCTCCAGCGCCTTTTTTCCGCTTCTTTCCGGTCGATGCGCCGCACCTTTCTGGGTCCGATCGTCACATTGTCCAGTACCGACATGTGGGGGAACAGATTGAAGCTCTGAAACACCATCCCCATCTCGGTGCGAACTTCATTTTCATTTTCTTTCGACAGATGCACCCCATCAATCAGAATTTCTCCGTCAGTAATTTCTTCCAGCCGGTTCAGACACCGTAAAGGTACTTTTCCCCGAGCCCGAAGGGCCGATGATGCAGACGACTTCATTTTCTTCAATGGCCGCATCGATTCCTTTCAGCACCTGCAGTGAGCCAAAATTTTTCTTTAATCCTTTTACTTCGATAATGCTGCTCATAATATCACCCTTTTCCCGTCTCTAATGCTCAAGAAAGGTCATTGCTCTTTAATTTGCGCTGTCATTCGCCATTGTTTTTTCAAGGCGCTTGACCAGTTTGGATGTGGGGATGGTCAGCAGCATATAGACAAGCGCTACGCCAATATACGCTTCAAAAAGTATTGAAAGTCGCCGCATTCCATAAAAGCGCCCTTGCGCAGGATCTCCACAACCCCACATAGGAAAGCACAGGCGTCTCTTTAATCAGGCTTACAAACTCATTGCCAAAAGCGGGCAGGACAATTTTCAGCGCCTGGGAATGACAATCAGCTTCATGGCCTGGCCCTTGGTCATGCCGATAGAACGCGCGGCTTCCATCTGTCCTTTGTCCACCGCCTGGATGCCGCTGCGGATCACCTCGGCCACATAAGCAGCGCTGTTGAGCCCGCACACAATGACAGCAGGGATAATCAAATACGGCCAGCGAAACGAAATGCCGCTGGACTGCAGCAGCTGCGGCAGTCCATAGGCCATAATCAAGGCCTGTACAATCAATGGTGTGCCGCGGATAATTTCAATATATAAGCTTGCAAGCGCAGTTAAGACCTTGATCCTGGACATCTTCATCAGCGCCAGGACAAGGCCCAGAACCACTCCGGTGACCATGGCAATCAATGTGATTCCCACGGTCACGGGAACGCCTTGCAAAGCTACTAAAAAGCCTTTTTACATATAGCATTTAGTAAGCTCCTATTCTTGCTGTGTTATTCTTTGCCGGATTAGGACATCTCCCATTTTTCGACCAATTCATCATAAACGCCGTTTTCTTTTATATTGGCAAGGCCGGCATTGATCTTCTCCAGCAGTTCCGTATTGCCTTTTGCACAGCAAAACCCATTTCTTCGTAATTTTCCTCGTCGCTGATTACTTTCAGCTGATCCGGGTTCGCACTCATATAAGCGCTTACGATATCGAATCCGGCCATTACCGCGTCCACATCGCCATTAATCAGCTGAAGCACACAGGTATCAAACCCATCCAGGATCACGACTTCTCCCAAAGTGCCTTCTTCCACCATCGCCTGCAGGTCATCCGCATAGTTGGTAGCAATCTGGGTTGCTACGGTCATATCGGTGGTCAGAGAGTCCATCGTGGTGATCTCCGTGTTATCGGTTTTGACCAATAAAGCCGCTCCGCCAACCCAGTAAGTATCAGAAAAATCCACTTTGGCAATACGCTCCGGATCACCGCTCCACATGCCGGCGGCGATGATGACGCCGTTTCCAGTTTCAATGGCGGGGATCAGCGACTCAAACGCCATATCGACAAATTCTACCTGAAAACCCTGATCCTCACCGATAGCGGTAATCAGATCCATATCAAAGCCAATGAGTTCCCCGGTATTCTCATCTATCGTGTCAAAAGGGCGGGAAGGTGGCGTTGGTCAACACTGTATAGACCGGTACTTCTCCGCTCTCCTCCGACGAGGCGTTCTCTTCCTCTCCACTGGCAGGCTCGCTTCCGCTGGCCGCGCTGCTGGGGGGTGCTGTTGGTTGTACCGCTGCAGGCGGCCAAGGTGAATACCATCACCGCCGCAAGCAGCAAACTCCATATCTTTTCATCATTCTTGTCATTCCTTTCTATCATATCGTTTTTTAATCAGCCATCATTTTTAACCAATGTGGCCATATAAACCATAATGCAGTTAAGATAGTTTTTCGATCGAAACTTTTTCATCGGCGCAGGCAATTTCATCAGTGCCGGGGCCAAACCAGGGATAGTCGCCGCCAATAGCCTTTTTTGATATAAGCTACATCGCATCCGCCTACTTTGGTGAAATGCTTGGGCGTCCTGCCGCAAACTGCTTCGCAGCTGGCGTCGATGGCTTTACGATCTCGCTGTTTTCATCGTTGACAAACACAGGAGTATCCGGCTCGTAATGGTTGTGGAACTCGTATTCGAAAGTGGGGTCCGTCTTTTGACTTCCTCCAGCGCAGCGATGATCTCCCGCATCCACCGATTCCGGCGTTTCGTTCGGCATATATCGGCGGTCAATGCAGATTTCGGCCCGTCTGGGATAGTTGTTCACCGCAATGCCCGCGTTTATTTTAGTCACAGCCATATGGGACTGGCCATATTCGGTCACCGGTTTTTGGCAATGACCTCGTCAGCCAGCTTATTCAGTGCAGCTACTGCTTTCATCGCCTTTTGATGGCGTCCTCGCCGCCGTACTTGTTGTCCTTATCGCCAGACTTGATGGGCTTTGCTGCATGGCCTCCGTCGCCGTATACAATCACCTGGCAGGGATATACGCCGCCGTGTCCAATCATCAGATCGGTGGTGTGGTGATCCTTACTGCTGGGTCCCATGCTGATGCCGAAATCGGCCTTAATCAGGTTATCCTTCAGCAAAGAAAGAATGCCATATTCTCCGCCGCTTTCCTCGTCGGACACAAAATTAAGCACAATGCTGCCCTTGGGGTCAAACCCCATCTCCTTGAGGAACTTTACCGCCATCAGAGCCGCACAGTCGCCTCCCTTCATATCGCTGGCGCCCCGGCCATAAACAAAGCCGTCTTTGATTTCGCCAGACCATGCATTGTAATTGGGATCGTCTGTCTCGGTAGCCGGAAACACGTCCATATGTCCGTTGAACAGAAAGGTTTTCCCCTCCCGGTTCCCTTTCCACTCAGCGATAAAATTGGGACGATCTTTCTGGTACTCATAGGTATCCACCTTAATATCCAGTTTATCCAGCCACTTTTTCATGGATTTAAAGCCATAGGCAACTCGCTGCCTGTAGGACTGGGGACTGGAGCGCCTCTATTAGACATTGAAGCGCTTCTTCTTTGCTATCGGCCACTTTCTTCTTGATCTGCTCAACTGTAATCATTTCTTCTCCTCTTTCGACCATTAATCATACGAATATTGCACAGTTTATGTTCGAATGAATGTATATTAACGTATTAAAATACATTTGTCAAGGGAAATTTTAATATTTATTAGAATTTTATGCATTTTTATTGCATTTTGTTAAGCTTTAATGCCAACAGCAACGTATTTTTCTGCAATTTCTGTCATGGCTGGGATTTCTCATAAAAAATAGGAGTGTTTCCGGCAGTGTGGGAAAAGACTTTTTTCTTTGGCAGGCGGCGGCATTTTGGGATTGACCGGAGAATCCATTAAAGCACTTTCTCCAGAATCTGCGCGAAGTTGGCAAGTCCTTCCCGGTCTTCCCCATCGAATCGGGCAAAACTGGGGCTGTCGATATCCATCACGCCGACAACCTTCCCGCCGGCGTGAAGCGGCAGGACGATTTCGAATTGGAAGCACAGTCGCAGGCGATGTGCCCGGGGAAAGCATGGACGTTTTCCACCAGTAGGATTTCGTCTTTTTCCACTGCGGCGCCGCAAACGCCCTTTCCCACCTGGATTTCAATGCAGGCAGGACGCCCCTGGAACGGGCCCAACACCAGCCGGCCTTCTTCCATCAGGTAAAAACCGGCCCAATTGATGTCGTCAATGCTTCCATCAGTAAGGCGGAAGCATTCGCCAGGTTGGCAATTCGATGGGGCACCCCTGGATCAGGCCGGACAATTGGGACACCAGCAGCGGATACAGCTGCTTTTTATCTGCCGGGTAATTTGTCATTTGTGTCTGCATCCTTTGTTCCTCCTTCGGGCAAAACGGCTTCCTGTCTGTTTTCTCACAGGCCGCCCGCTTTCTGTTACACCATAAAAAGGCCCGGTCTAAACCAGGCCCACACTGCATAAGGCTTATTTGCTGTTTTGTTTTCCAGCGCCTGCATTTCATAACACAGCGTCATCAAACTATCGCCCAGATGGACATTTTCCACCGCCACATCAGGATAATACACGCCAATATCATAATGGCTGAAATTCCAAAACCCTTTGATTCCCAGATCGACCAGGCGCCGGACCAGATCCGGGATGCCATTTTGGGTACGCACAAAATAGCAACCGACGGTTTTTCCTTTTGACAAAACTCCTCCAGCGCATCCGTGTGCCGAATTGGAATTCCCTCCAGCACTTCACCAGTAAATCTTTCATCCCGGTCGAAAATTCCCACAATCGAAAAGCCTTTTTCAGCAAACTCCATATGGGTTAAAATCGCACGGCCAAGATTTCCCGCCCCGACTAGGATCGTCTTTTTGGGCAGGCCCAAGCCCAATATTTTACCAATTTCTTCCCATAGAGCCTCCACATTATAGCCATATCCCTGCTGGCCAAATCCTCCAAAACAGTTGAGATCCTGGCGAATCTGAGATGCGGTCAACCCCATTTTGGATGAAAGCTCCCCAGATGAAATCCGGTGCACCCCATTTTCCGCAAGCATTCCCAAAAGCGGTAGTAACGCGGCAGCCGCCGGATTACCGATGCGGAAACCTGCTTTTCGCTCATACCCTTTTTTTTCCTCCTCGTCGACTGCGTCGCTCATTGATTCTTTTTTAGGATACCACCATTGACAATCTCTTGTCAATGGTGGACAGGATCCTCCGTCAAAAACGGCGGTGAATTTTTCGCTTGTTGCCCTTTTCATCTACCACATAGGTATTTTCCAACGTACCCACCAAGCTTTTTCGGATTGCGTCCAGATATTCCCTCCTTAGAGCCGTTTGTTCTTTTTCTCTTCCTCGTCCAAACCAATCGTCCGCTCCTTTCCGGGACAGATGGCTAATGCGTTCCAGCTTTTCTGTTTTCCATGTCGTCTCTCCTCTCATCGACCGGCTTTAAAATATGAAATGCGGTCAATCAGGCGGGCGCCGTAACTCTCCAACAGCCGGACGCCCTCCTGGCGCAGGCTGTCGTCCTCCAGCGCGCCGGGGAAGTGGGCGTCCACCCGATAATAACGTCGCATCCCTCTGCCGCCGCGATTTGCCAAAACAGATGGTGCGGGTAATGTTCTTCCCCAGTCCGCTTGTTCTCCAGCGCCCCGCACAGGTTATACTCCAGCGCAAAACCCATCTGTTTTGCGGCGCGGCACAACTGGATACTGGCCTTTTCACAGTACCGGTCAAAGGAAGGGTATCCGCGCATAAATAAATCCGGATGGGCCAGGTAGGCGTACAGGCCGGTAGCCATGCCTTCCAGAGCACTGTCCACATAGCGTTTCAGCGTCTGCTCATCCACCACCTCGCGGCCAAAATAAAAAGCGCCGTTCCTCGCTGTATTCAAATGGTTCCCAAAATAATATAATCCAGCTTCTCTTTTTGGATCACCCGGCGCGCAGCCAATCCATATACGGCGGGAAATATTCACATTCCAGCCCGATGCGGATATCAATCTGATCCTGGTATTTTCGGCGCAGGGACCGAATGCTCCGCAGGTAGTCCTGAAACTGTTCCTGTGGATTCAGCCGCATATGGGAACGGTAGGAGCTGGCAAACCGCCACGGACTATGGTCGGCAAAAGCCCAAAAACCTGATAGCCGCCTCGAATGGCGCTTGCACATATTCCTCATCCCGCCCCGATGCGTGGCCACAGCGGGCAGTATGGGTATGGAAGTTGGTCTTCATCATAAATCCTCCACTCAACGGACAATCGTCTGGCGCAGAACAACCATGTCAACGCACTGCTCTTCGCCCTCCCAAATCGGCTCCGGATAATAATCCGTAAAAAAGCGGGAATGGTATGGTCGTACACAAAACCACATTTCTCATAAAGATCAGGTTTCCCGAAGACGCCTGGGCTGTGCCAACCAGAAGTTCGGCGCTTCCGGCAGACGGTCTTTGACCTGTTGCACCAGCGCCCGGCCCACTCCCTTTCCCTGCCAGGCCTCATCCACCGCAAGGTTTTTGATTTCCCACGCGCCGTTTTCCACCGGGCAATAAGCGACCAGGCCGACAGTCTTGCCCCTTCTCCTCTGCCGTGAGGACGATACTCTTGGACAGGTATCGGTCGATCATCGGCTCGTAAGGATCTGCCAGCAGCAACAGATCCAGATGCCGTTTCGGCTCCTGACAAACGATAAATTCCATGGTCTCCTCCTCTTTTTACCACTTTGGATTCCTTGTCATTGTACCACAAAAAACACATAGAAAAAAAAGCGATAGGACATGCTATTTTACTAATTCACTTTAAAGCGCAAAATATTTCTTTACTTTTGCACTTTCCTGTGTATACTGGCAATACATTCAGAAAGGAGAAACGTTATGGACCGTTTCACTATGGCAGCGGCATATTATTATGGCTTTGCTTATGTTTATGGCAAGGCTTATTTTGCTGTCGCTGCAAAACGGAAACTGCCGTAACGTCTTTCTTTCAAAAAGACGCAGGATACGGTCCCGCAGCATGACAGCTGCGGGACCTTTTTTTCTTGTCGAAAATTTGATGAAATGAGGAATCAATTATGGTAATTGTACTGAAACAGAATCCTGACGGCAGTAAGGTGGAACAACTGATGAAACGCCTGCGCGGCATGGGGTTGATATCCATCAAAGCCAGGGGAAAAGCTCGACCATCCTGGGCCTGGTGGGAGACACATCCGCTGTGGATATCGACGCTTTGAGCGCGCTGGATATCGTGGAAACGGTCAAACGTATTCAGGAGCCGTACAAAAGCGCCAATCGGAAATTCCATCCGAATGACAGCGTGATCGAAGTGAGCGGCGCCAAAATCGGCGGCGGAATTTTGCGGTTATCGCAGGGCCCTGTTCAGTGGAATCCCGCGAACAGCTGTGCACAGTAGCGGCCGATGTAAAAAGAAGCCGGCGCTACTATGCTGCGTGGCGGTGCGTTTAAGCCCCGCACCTCGCCCTACGCCTTCCAGGGCCTACGGGGCGATGGCATAAAACTTTACTGGAAGCAAAAAGAAACCGGCCTTCCCATTGTCACTGAAATTATGGATCTGTCCCAGCTGTATCTGTTCGAGGAAGTGGGACGTCATCCAAGTCGGGGCGCGGAATATGCAGAATTTGAGATGCTCAAAGAGCTGGGCCGCCTGCATAAGCCGGTCCTGCTGAAACGGGGGGCTTTCCAGCACTTTGCAGGAGCTTTTGATGAGCGCTGAATACATTATGGCCGGCGGGAATCAGCAGGTGATCCTCTGCGAGCGGGGCATCCGCACTTTGAGACGGCCACCCGCAATACGCTGGATCTTTTCCGCCATTCCGGTGCTGCGGGCCATGACCCATTTGCCGATCGTCGTAGATCCCAGCCACGCCACCGGCCATGCCGCCATGGTAAAACCTATGGCTGTCGCGGCGGCGGCTGCCGGCGCGGACGGCCTGATTATCGAAGTACACAACGACCCGGCCAACGCGCTGTGCGACGGACAGCAGTCTCAGACTCCCGCACAGTTTGCCGACACCATGCAGGCAGTCCAGGCTGTTCTCCCCTTTGCCTGCCGCTAAAAAAGAAAGGAGCAAAAAGCCATGCAGATCGGGATTGTGGGGCTTGGCCTCATTGAGGTTCCCTGGCAAAAGCCGCCAAGGAACGGACAACGCATACAGTTCTGGGATTTGACCGGGATAAAGCGGTTTTGCAGGCCGCTTTGCAAAAGCGGCGCGATTGACGGCGTGCTGGAACCGGACAGGCTGAAGGACTGCCGGATCGTGCTGGTGGCGCTGTATCCACAGGCTGCGATAGATTATATCCTTGCCCATCGCGCCGATTTCGGCAGCCACACGATTGTGACCGACTGCTGTGGGGTAAAGGAGGTCGTGTGCGTCCCCTGTGAAGCCGCGGCGAAGGAAGCAGGCTTTATCTTTCTCGGCGGGCACCCTATGGCGGGGGATTGAGCGGTCCGGCTTTTGCCTTTTCCAAAGGGGATCTTTTTCACGGTGCGTCAATGGTGCTGACGCCTGCCGGCCGGAACTGATCCGGCCGCGGTGGAAGAGGTCAGCGCTTTGTGCATGCAGCTGGGATTTGGCGGTATTCGCCTTTCTACCCCCAAAGAGCATGACCGCATGATTGCTTTGACTTCTCAGCTGGCCCACGTGTTGTCCAGCGCTTATGTCAAAAGCCCGGCAGCATTGTCCCATGCCGGCTTTTCCGCTGGCAGCTTTAAGGATATGACCCGGGTGGCACGCCTCAACGAGGACATGTGGACTGAGCTGTTCTTCGACAACAAGCCTGCCCTGCTGGAAGAAATCGAAGGGCTCATTGACCGGCTGGAGGCGTACGCCCAGGCGCTTTGCCAGGATGATCGGAAAGCTATGCGCGATTTATTAAGGGAAGGCCGGAAAGAAAAGAAATCGTAGGGTAGCCCCCCTGCCTTTCCCTTGACAATACGGATGGAATGGACTAAAATAAGGAGGCGGTTTTCCATCTATGCCGCTGTGGCGGAATTGGCAGACGCAAGGGACTTAAAATCCCTCGGTTGAATAAACCGTACCGGTTCGATCCCGGTCATGGCGGCACCACGCCGGAGCAAAGTCCGCTTTTGCTCGGCGTCTTTTTATGCCTAGGGCAAAAAAGACGTCATCCGCCCGCCCCTTGCTCCTCCTTTCCGCAAAGGGCATGCTCGGCTCGCCTGCTCGGTTGTAAGCGCCCTCGCGACGGCTCACTGTCGCTACCACCCTTTGCGGGTGCTTGCGATCTAAACTGACCTCTCCTGCCACCAGGCAAGGGCCTGGAGCCATTTCGCGCTCCAGGCCTTTTGTTTTGCCTAAGACTTTCTGCACGCGCCAAAAAAGGGCCGAAGCTTGACCACTTCTGCCATGTCGGAATGAACTGTGCCATATTCAAAAGCCCGGTCTTTGACCGGGCTTTTTGAATATCACCCTCCATTTCTTTTCTTCCGTGACAAATCACGCTACAGATAAATAAAGGCCTTTGTTTTTGTGTAAGAATGGCCGCAAAATGGGCGCGAAAAACAGATGGGAAACCAAAATCCAAGCTAGTTACGATCCTTATTTGGAAAACCCGGATTCGCTTTGAAAAAAATCTTAAACGCTATGATTGAGTGTCCAGGCGAAAAGCCCTGTGCACTTCATTAATGAAGCAACCCAAAAACGGGCTGATTTTTATAGCTAAACGTTTTTGACCGCAAGATCGTCCAATCGGTATGTATCAGGGGAAAAATTACACTGCTTTTTTACAAAGGTCTGACCTTTTTGTAAATTCTCGCCTGGCGGCGGGTAAATCCATTGCAATTTACCTAAAAAGTCTAGGATAAAACAGATCAAATCAAATGAGGAGGTTTTCTCATGAAACGATATATGATTGTCGTCTGTTCCATAGCGGCTATGCTTTCTTTTGCGGGCTGCAGCCGGGAAAGCAGTTCCAGCATGCCGGAAGTCAGCCTCCCTCCTGCTTCACTATCTATCTTGGAAGAACCCAGCTCCTCTGTTCTGAACCCGGAAAATACAGGCGGCCTGGCCGATCCTGCCAGTACCAGTGCCGAAGAGCTGATCGAACCGGCCATGGAGGTTTATAGCTGGTTTGCATTGGGCAGCATGCCTTTGGCCAGTGAAAGCAGAACCGCAATCAACCCGATAACGGGAGAAGAGGATACTTTTCAGCGTGTAGACAGCCCGTACTTTTCCAATTACGAGGGATTAAAAACTATCTGTCCCACTTTTTTTTCAGATGAAATCATTGAGCATTTATTAGAGGAATATCCGGTCTGTAAGGATATTGACGGGACACTTTATATGATTCCACACCGGCCGCGGCGCCAACATTTTTATCAAGGACGTGGTTTTTTCCACAGAGGAAGTGACCGATACCTCTGCCAGGCTTTCTGCCGCCATTTCCTATGATCCTGATGCAGGCGAGTTGGAAAATCCAAAAACCTATGAATTCGTCTGTCAAAAAATCGATGGAAAATGGGTTTTCACCACCTTTGAATATTATTTATAATTTTATCTAATCTATAAAAACAGGGCTTTTTGAGCCCTGTTTTTCTTTTACAGGCGCTGGCAAAAAACAGGTATATTCTAAAAATATATCCAAAACCCTGTTCCAACAGATAATCGTAATCGCTTCTCTTAGATGTTTTAAGAATTTACCAGATTTGGTGAAATTTGTTTTTCGATATAAGTTGTTTTTTCCGTCATCCATGTTATAATGAATTGCATCTTTTGAATACTTGTATTTTTATATTTTAAACTTAGAAATGATGGGAGTGTGTCAAAATTTAATATGGTAAGGGTAAAGAGGAAAGAGAAGCTGAACGAAACAGTGGGGAAGATGGAACTGGAAGCGGAGCTGATTGCGAAGAAAGCGGAACCGGGGCAATTTGTGATCGTGCGGGCAAAGAGGAGAGCGAGCGGATCCCATTGACAATAGCGGACTATGACCGGGAGGAAGGGACCGTGACGATCATCTACCAGATTGTCGGCGCGGGAACAATGGAGCTGGACACGATAGAAGAAGGGGGATTCCTGCAGGACCTGGTAGGGCCGCTGGGGAAAGCCAGTGAGACAGAAGGGCTCCAAAAGTCGCGGTAGTGGGAGGAGGGGTAGGCTGCGCCATCGCGTATCCCTGGCGAAGAAGCTGCACAGGCAGGGAGCGGAGGTACACTCGGTGATCGGCTTCCGGAACAAAGGGCTGGTAATTCTGGAGGATGAGTTCGCAAAAGTAAGCGACAAGCTGTGCATGATGACTGACGATGGGAGCTACGGGCAAAAGGGCCTGGTCACGCAGGCGCTGGAAGAGCTGATCCTGGCTGGGAATGAATATGACGAAGTCATCGCCATCGGACCGCTGGCGATGATGAAATTCGTCTGCCTGCTGACCAAGAAATACGGGATCAAGACGGTGGTGAGCATGAATCCGATCATGATCGACGGAACAGGGATGTGCGGGGGATGCCGGCTGACGGTGGGCGGCCAGACCAAATTCGCCTGCGTAGACGGCCCGGATTTTGACGGGCACGAGGTAGACTTTGACGAGGCAATGCACCGGGGATCGATGTACAAAGAGTTTGAGGCGCATGCCCGGGAAGAGGCGTGCCGGCTGTATCAGAAGGAGGTGCGGTAAGGATGCCGAATATGGAGCCGAAAAAGAACCCCATGCCGGTGCAGGATGCGTATGCGCGGATCTGCAATTTTGACGAGGTGGCCTTGTGGTATACATACGAGACGGCAGTGGAGGAAGCGAAGCGGTGCTTAAACTGCAAGCATAAGCCGTGTGTGAGCGGCTGCCCGGTGGAGATTGACATACCGGCGTTCATCGCCAAAGTGGCGGAAGAGGACATGGAGGGCGCTTACGAAGTGCTGAGCCGGTCGACAAGCCTGCCGGCAGTATGCGGGCGGGTCTGCCCGCAGGAGAGCCAGTGCGAAGGCAAATGCGTGCGTGGGATCAAGGGCGAGCCGGTGGGGATCGGGCGTCTGGAGCGGTTTGTGGCGGACTGGCACCGGGAGCATGGGGAAGAAAAGGTGGAAAGGCCCCATCCGAACGGGCACAAAGTAGCGGTAGTCGGCGCAGGTCCGTCAGGGCTGACGGCGGCTGGAGATCTGGCGAAGCTGGGGTACGAAGTGACCATCTATGAGGCGCTGCACCTGGCCGGGGGCGTACTGGTATACGGCATACCGGAGTTCCGCCTGCCCAAGGCGATTGTGCAGCATGAGATTGACAGCCTGAAAAAGCTGGGGGTAGACATCCAGACGGACATGGTAATTGGCAAAGTGCTGACCATCGACGAGCTGTTTGAGATGGGATACGAAGCGGTATTTGTAGGCTCCGGGGCAGGTTTGCCGCGGTTTATGAACATCCCGGGGGAGAGCCTGAACGGGGTGTATTCGGCCAATGAATTTTTAACGCGGATCAACCTGATGAAGGCATTCCGGTCAGACAGCAGCACACCGGTACAGCACGCGAAGGCAGTGGCGGTAGTCGGCGGCGGCAACGTGGCGATGGACGCGGCCAGATGCGCGAAGCGGCTGGGGGCCGAGAAGGTCTACATTGTGTACCGGCGCGGGATGGAGGAGCTGCCGGCCAGGAAAGAGGAAGTGGAGCACGCCGAAGAGGAGCAGATCATCTTCCGGACGCTGTGCAACCCGGTGGAGATCCTGGACGACGGGACAGGCAGAGTCGGAGGAATCCGCTGCGTGGAGATGGAGCTGGGCGAACCGGATGAGAGCGGCCGGAGACGGCCGGTGGAGAAGAAGGGCAGCGAGTTTGAAATCGAGGTAGACAGCGTGATCATGGCCATTGGGACGAGCCCGAACCCGCTGATCCGGTCGACGACGCCGGGGCTTGAAGCGAACCGGCATGGATGCCTGGTGACCGAAGGGGAAAGCGGCAAGACCAGCCGGGAAGGAGTTTGGGCTGGCGGCGACGCGGTGACGGGAGCGGCGACGGTGATCCTGGCGATGGGCGCGGGCAAACAGGCGGCGCGGGCCATCGACGAGGCGATCCGGAACCGGTAAGGCCGCAGGGCCGATCGGCAAGATACAGGACGGCAGCCAGGGCACGGACTTGAAAAACCGTGCCCTGGCTGCCCCTTTCTTCCCATCCCTTTTTGAAAGGAAAAATTGTTTCTATTTGCAAAATATTCATTGACTTTCCCACTCCCCTTGGGTATGATAAGAACTGTTTGTATGACATCCTGTCACAAAAAAGGAGAAACATATGCCAACCAGTACCTTTTACCGCCTGCCCGATCAAAAACGTCAAAAACTGATCGACGCTATCCGGCAGGAACTTCTTCGTGTCCCCTACGATCAGGTCTCCATCAACAAAATTATCCAAAACGCGGAGATTCCCCGCGGGAGCTTCTATCAATACTTCACGGATAAAAACGACATGTTCCAGATGGTCCTGGGGGATTTTCAGAAAAAGTAGAGGAAATCACCAAGAAAAGCCTTCAGACACACGGCGGAGACCCTTTTGCGTTGACGCTGGACATTTTGATCTCATCTGCCGCATCTCCGATCGTACCGACCTGCGATTGTTGTATCAGAACCTTCTCAGCGGGATGAAGGTCAAGGATGAGCGCGTATCCTGCCTCCCTTTCTTCTTGCCGCAGGAAAAAGGAGGGGAAATTATTTCATATATTGATCTTTCTCTACTGGATTTACGGCAGGAAAACGATTTGTCCGACTGCGCTGATCTATTAGCGAGCCTGCTGAAATGGGCAATCGCTGAACTTTTGGCTGAACCGGCACGAAAAGCGGAAATCACCGTAAGCCTGCAAAATAAAATTGCCATTCTGCGCCGCGGGATGGATCCCAAACAGGAGGAATCCGGATGCTAGCGAAATTTAGTGTAAAAAAGCCGTTGACCGTTCTGGTCGCGGTGATTCTGGTGCTGATTTTGGGATTTGTGTCCTTTACCAGCATGACGCCTGACCTTTTGCCCAATATGGATTTTCCCATGGCGGTGCTGATGACCACCTATCCCGGCGCTTCCTCCGAAGAGGTGGAAACTACTGTCACCAAGCCTTTGGAGCAGTCCATGGCGACACTGGAAAATATCAACGCCGTGACCTCCAGCTCCGGCGAGAATTACTCCATTCTCTTCCTGGAATTTAACGCTAGTGTCAATATGGATGCGATTTCGGTAGATATCCGGGAAAAAATTTCTCTGATCGAAGGAGCCTGGCCGGAATCGGTAGGCACCCCTACCTCATGAAAATAAACCCCAACATTCTGCCGGTGATGATCGCCGCTGTCGACTTGGACGGCGCAGACGTCACCGAGCTGACCAGCTTTTTGAACGATACGCTGATAAATAAGCTGGAAGGCGTCGCTGGCGTCGCCAGTATTTCCACCAGCGGAGCCATTGAAAAGCAGATTAATGTATTGCTTTCTCAGGAAAAAATCGATGCCGTAAACGAAAAATGCAGGCCGCCCTGGCGGATCAATTCGACAAAGCCGACGCAGAGCTGGCCGACGCCAAAACGGAACTGGAAAATGGCAAGCAGGAACTGCAAAGCGGCCACGAGACGCTGCGGGAAGAGATGGGCAAGGCCGAGGGCGAAATCTATTCCGGCAAAGCCCAGCTGGATGCGGCGGATGCAGCCATTTCCGCCGCATTGGAACAAGCGGACGAGCAGCTGCCGGAACTCAAAAGCCAAAGCAAAAAAATGGATCAGCTGATTGCTACGCTAGACCAGTTGGAGGCTGCCCAGGCAGCTTTTGACGAGCAGATCGCCGCTATCGAGGCGCGGGAGGATCTGACCCAGGAACAGAAGGACGCCGCTATCGAGCAGATCACCTCCAGCGTGGAATACCACCAAGTCCAAATTGCGCTGGATCAGATTGATGATTCACTGGATGAGATGGGGCTGAACCGTCAAACAATCCGAACCACCGCTTCTGCGTTGGAAGAAAGCGTTTCCGGCCTCGAATCCGCCATGGAATATCTGGAGGAAACCCAGGATGGGTTGAGCGACGGTAAAATTACTCTGGAAGACGCCATCGCCCAGATGAACGAGAAAAAAGCCGGAGCCGAATGGGAAATCTATAGCGCGCTGGTCCAAATCCTGGTTGGCGAGACCTCTTTGGACAGCGCCCAGCAGCAGCTGGACGACGCCCGTTTGGAAGCGGAAAAAAACGATCTGGGCGATACGCTGACCATGGACATGGTTTCCTCCTTTTAACCGCACAGAATTTTTCCATGCCTGCCGGCTACATAACGGAAAACGGCGTTGACTATCTGGTTCGGGTAGGCGACAAAATTTCCGATCTGGAGGAACTGCAAAACCTTCTTTTGTTCGATCCTGGCATAGAAGGGATGGAACCTGTTTATCTGCGGGATGTAGCCGACATCTTTCTTTCGGACAACGCCGCTGAGACCTATGCCAAAATGGGGAAAAATAACGGTGTTATCCTGTCTTTCAACAAACAGTCCAACTATGCCACCGCCGAGGTAACCGAAAACCTGCAAAAACGGTTTGAACAGCTTTGCCAGGAATATGAAGGCCTCCATTTTACACCGTTGATGGATCAGGGCGACTATATCCATATGATTATCAACTCTGTGCTGGAAAACCTGGCTTTCGGCGCTGTATTGGCTATTATTATTCTTCTTTTCTTTTTAAAGGACGTCAGGCCCACCTTTATTATCGCCGTTTCCATTCCGGTGAGCGTCATCTTCGCCATCGTGCTGATGTATTTTTCCGGCGTAACCCTTAATATGATCTCCTGTCGGGCCTTGCGCTGGGCGTGGGCATGCTGGTGGACAACAGCATTGTTGTCATCGAAAATATTTATCGGCTGCGCGGCAAGGGCTACTCCGCCATACAGGCAGCGGTTTCCGGTGCAATGCAGGTGGCCGCGGCCATTACATCCTCTACCCTGACCACCGTCTGCGTCTTTCTTCCCATCGTTTTTATCGAGGGCGTTACTCGTCAGCTGTTTACCGACATGGCTCTGACCATCACCTATTCCCTGCTGGCCAGCCTGATTGTTGCCTTGACTGTCGTCCCGGCCATGGCCCAGCGGACTCTTCGCAAAAACGCTCTCAAAGAGCACCCGTGGTTTGATAAGCTGCGGAACGCTTATGAAAAAGCCCTGGGCTGGACGCTGAAGAAAAATGGGTCGTTTTATGCGGATCGCTGGCACTGCTGGCGTTCAGCCTCGTCTGGGCTTTAAGCCGCGGATTCTCTTTTATGCCCAGTGTGGACAGCGCCCAGATCAGCCTGGAGCTGCAAATGCCGGAGGATTCCACCCTGGAACAAACAGCGCAGGTGTCCGATGAGATAATCGAACGGATCAGCGCCATGGATGAGGTGGAAAACGTCGGCGCCATGCTTTCCAGCGGAACCGGCAGTATGCTTGGCCTGGGTGGAAGCGGCAAGGATGTGACCAGCGTCAGCATGTATATCCTGTTAAAAGAAGACGCTTTACTCCTGTCGACGAACTGTCCCGACAGATTTCAGATGCATGCTCCAATTTGGGCGGCGAGGTAACGGTCTCCGGTTCCTTTGATTTGGGCTCGATGATGACGACTTTGGGCGGCTCCGGAGTCAGCATTAACCTGTATGGAGACGATCTGGATTTGCTTCAGTCTACCGCCGAGGAGATCGCCGGGATCTTAAACAGGTCGACGGTGTCGCCGAAGTGGATAACGGCATAGGCGATACCACACCGGAGCTCCGTATCACAGTCGATAAGCAAAAAGCCATGGAAAACGGCCTGACCGTGGCGCAGGTGTATGCAGAAATCGCCGCCGCCATGAAAAACGAAACCACTTCTACCACGTTGAATTTGGAAAACAACGACGTCAGCGTAGTTATCGTGGACGGCTCTGCTACCGAGATCAGCCGGGAAGAAATAGAAAACCATGCCTTTACCGTGACCAACAGTGAAGGCGAAGAATCCCAAATTCTTTTAAAAGAGATTGCCTCTTTTTCCCATACGCAATCTCTAAGCACCATCCAACGCGATGCCCAGCGCCGTTATCTGACTGTTTCTGCCACTCTGCAAGACGGCTACAACGTCAGTCTGGTCACCGCAGACGTTCAGAAGGCGCTGGAAGATTATTCACTCCCCGCTGGCCTTTCCATAGAATTTGCCGGTGAAAATGAAACCATAATGGAATCCATCTTTGAGCTGTTGAAAATGCTTTTGATGGCGGTAGCTTTATCTATCTGATCATGGTCGCCCAGTTCCAGTCTCTGAAATACCCGTTCATTGTGTTGTTTACCATTCCTCTGGCCTTTACCGGCGGTCTGTTGGGCCTAATGGTCTGCGGCATGGAGATCAGCGTGATTTCCATGATCGGCTTTGTCATGCTTGCGGGCATTATCGTTAATAACGGTATTGTTTTGATCGACTATGTCAACCAGCTGCGGGCAGAAGGCGTTCCCACATTTGAGGCGTTGGTTGAGGCCGGCGCCACCCGGCTGCGGCCGATTTTGATGACCACCTTGACCACTGTGTTAGGCCTTTCCACCATGGCGCTGGGGCTGGGAACCGGTGCGCAGATGATGCAGCCGGTAGCCATTGTCTGTATTGGAGGGCTTTTGTATGCCACGCTGATGACTCTATTTGTTGTGCCGGCAATCTATGACATGATGAATAAAAAAGAAATCCATACCGTTTCTGAGGAGGAATTGCAGCTTATCCAAGAGTAAATCATCTTTCGTTACCGCAAAGCGGCCTGTCTGGGGATGCCAATGACAGGCCGCTTTTTGCGCCATTAAAGCAATGATCGTATTTTTCTGTCCGCTGTGCCAAAATATGCTTAAAAATTCAACCTGATTCTATGCGCTTCTCCAGTTTCCCATATTGAAAGCAGAATGAACTTGACAAAAACAGTATGATATCATAGTATATGACTAGGAGAAATCCTCTAACAGACTCCGAGAGCGGCTTTCCCTTCTGTATCATGACGCTCTCAAAATACAAGGAAAAAAGGAGACAAAATATATGCTTGCATTAGAGCATCTTGCCTGAACCTACCGGATGGCGAGCCGATTTTGAAGGATATTACCCTGACCGTTCCCGACGGCAAACTGGCAGTTGTCACCGGCCCCAACGGCGGCGGCAAAACCTCCTTGCAGCTGGATCGCCGGCTTGGAAAAACCGGCTGCCGGCCGTATTTTGCTGGACGGCGAGGATATTACCGGCCTGGATATTACCCAGCGCGCTAAAAAGGCGTTGCTTATGCATTCCAGCAGCCGGTACGGTTTAAAGGGCTTCGGTTCGCGACCTGCTGGAATTGGCGGCGGGTGACAGCCTTTCGGAACAGGAATTATGTACGATTTTAGGACAAGTGGGCTTGTGCGCCCAGGATTACGCTGACCGCCAGGTAGACGCCAGCCTTTCCGGCGAGGAAAGCAAACGCATCGAAATTGCAACCGTTCTGGCCCGAAAGGGCGCCGGCCTTCTGATCTTTGACGAGCCGGAGGCTGGTATTGATCTTTGGAGCTTTTCTGGCTTGATTGATGTATTCCAGCGCATGAAAAACAGAAAACAGGGTTCCGCGCTGATCATTTCCATCAGGAGCGGATCCTGCAGATTGCTGACGAGATCATCGTCATTGCCGACGGTACCGTTCGTTCCGCCGGGTTGCGGGAGGAAATCCTTCCAACCCTGCTGGGAAACGAAAATCGACGCTGCCCGCTGGAAAGGGGGCCATTATATGAATAAAATTACCGAAACTCTATTGGGACTTGTTTCCGACTGAAAGGCGCATTCGGCGGCGCTTACAATATCCGTGTGGATGGCGCCTGTGCCGGACGGCAATCCTCCGAACATATCCGGATCGAATCGAAAGAAGGAGCGCCGGGCCTTGTGATCCATATAGCGCCGGAGGCCCAAAATGAAACCGTCTACATCCCGGCCTGCGTGACCACAGCAATGTCAACGATCTGGTATACAACGATTTTTATGTGGAGAGGGCGCCATGTCACCATTGTCGCCGGCTGCGGCGTCCATTCCGACGGTGAGGAAGAAGCCCGCCACAACGGTATCCACCGGTTTTTTGTAGAAAAGGGCCGCCCATGTGCTCTATCAGGAAACATATCGGCACCGGCGCCGGTGCGGGTATTCGCCGCATTGACCCGGTCAGCGACATCTATCTGGCAGAGGATGCCGTTCTGGAAATGGACACTGTGCAGATTGGCGGCGTAGACCGCACTGACCGCAAAACCACGGCTCAACTGGCGGACCGGGCGCAGCTGATCATCCATGAGAGCCTTCTTACCGAGGGCGACCAAACGGCCAAAACCGATTTTTCCGTCTCGATCGATGGGGAGGACGCATCGGTAGACCTGGTTTTCCCGCTCGGTGGCCAAGGACGTCTCCCATCAGGAGTATCATTCCCGCATTCTGGGAAACAACCGCTGTTCCGGCCATTCCGAATGCGACGCGATCCTGGTCGGATCTGGAAAAGTCAATGCGGCGCCGGAACTGTTTGCCGGGCATATCGACGCTTCTTTAATCCATGAAGCGGCCATCGGTAAAATCGCCGGAGAGCAGATTATTAAGCTGCGCACCCTGGGCCTGACCGAAGAAGAGGCCGAAGAGCGGATCATCCGGGGCTTTTGCAGGGTTGAGCAGACCTTTTAGGAGGGGTCATTCATGCAGACACTATTATGGGCGGCGGAGGCACCGGATTTACGTTTTTCATGACTGCACTGGGCGCCGCAGTGGTTTCTTCTTTAAAGAACGGATCAACAGCAACATCCAGCGGATTTTCCTTTGGCTTTGCCGCCGGGGGTCGATTGCTGCGTCGGTATGGAGCCTTTTGATCCCTGCCATCGAAGAAGCGGAGTCTGCGGGCCAGATCGGCTGGATTCCGGCAGCGGGGGATTTCTGCTGGGGATTGGTTTTTAATGCTGCTGGATTATATTCTGCCCCATCTGCATCCAGATGCAGCGGAGCCGGAAGGGCCTTCCAGCCCCTGGAAACGGACAACCCTGCTGGTGCTGGCGGTAACGTTGCACAATATCCCTGAGGGGATGGCGGTAGGCCTGTCTTTCGCACTGGTAGCGCAGCATAGCGATCCAGCCATGCATACCGCCGCAATGGCTTTGGCCATCGGCATTGGCATTCAAAATTTTTTCCAGAAGGCGCCGCCATCTCCCTGCCGCTACGGCAGGAGGGCCTTAGCCGTGGCCGGGCGTTTTTATACGGTGGCCTGTCCGGCATCGTCGAGCCTATTTTTTGGCGTTTTGGCAGTAGTGATAGCGGGCGGATCAGCCTTTAATGCCCTGGCTGCTGTCCTTCGCCGCCAGTTGATGTACGTAGTCGTAGAGGAGCTGATCCCCGAAGCACATCTGGGAGAACTCCAATATCGGTACGCTTGGTGTAATGGGCGGATTTTGGTCATGATGATTCTCTGGATGTGGCACTGGGATAGGCACTGCGAAAAAGGCAAATAAAAAGCGGAGATTTTTCCGCTTTTTTATTTGCAAAGCTTCGCTCACTATCCGCATAGATCACCTTAAAAAATTTGAAGAGATATAAAACCAAATCATCGTCGTTGCGGCAGTCCGCGTAAAGGCTCGCATATTTTTTCACCATACCATACCCAGTTCCATCCGGAATATAGCCGCGTTTTATATA